>JAEAME010000047.1_pt1 | contig 182547 bp, 133 predicted proteins | sample 8958731 | NCBI WGS metagenome assembly JAEAME01 (sample SAMN16933194, study PRJNA681113) | bioreactor sludge metagenome | isolation source: anerobic bioreactor sludge (Control) | place: India:Bengaluru | collected 2018-10-24
ACCAATACGATGGCGGGGCGTTCTGGTTCACCCGTAACAGCGGCGGGCTCTGGCGTGATCTGCCAGACATGTACGAGTACGCCTTTAGAACCTATGGACTCATTTAATGCGGATTGCATATAGGTAAATATATTATAAATGATGCATAAATAATTCATATGGAAAAAATTGGATAAATATAAAAACACTTGTATTATAATATATAAAAAGGTGAAGGAACACATGAAAAACAAACCAATAAAAAAAACGCTTTATCTTTTATTAGCTGGTATTTTGCTTGGTAGCGTCATGATTACTTCAAGTATTGCAGATGATCTATTGCAGGAGACAAAAGGATTATCACGAGTTCGTGATGGAGGAACTCCCCATGATCCAAATCAGACATTGGTTCCGTATATGATACAATCCGAAGCTCCAAAAGATGTACCAACATCAGGATTGATTGCATCTCCTCCGGAATATGGTCCCACGCAAGGTGTCCTGTATTGTTTTACTTCATCCTATCAATCCAGTATTGTTCGTGATTTGGTTGTTGCATTAACGCAAGATGATGAATGTGATGAAATCGCGTATGTCTGGGTGTCAAGCACCTCACAACAAAGTGTTGCCACTAGTATGTTTACTGCTGGTGGAGCAAATATGAGTAAAGTTGAATTTATCATTGGACCGATGGATTCCATTTGGATACGAGATTATGGCCCCCATTTTATATGGCAGAATGATACTCTTTGCATTGTTGACAGTCATTACTATCCTACGAGACCATCGGACAACTTTGTCCCAACGCTCATTGGTGATGAGTACTATCAGATTCCTACATATGATATTGGGCTGTACTATTCGGGAGGGAACTTTCAACCCGGACCAAATCGGAGCGGATATGTCACAGAATTGATGAATGTCGATAACCCTACGTCACAAGGGTTTAATGAAACCTTTATCGCAGAGCTCCTCCAGACCTATCAGGGAATAGACACCTTACACGTCATGCCGCAACTCCCTCCAACGGTTGATGGCACCGGGCACATTGACATGTGGATGCAGATTGTTGACGATGATACAGTGATTATATCGAAATTCAAACCAGGGTCAAACCCTACAGCCATTGAGATAACAGAAAACGCTGTTCCTTACATGGAAGCGCTTGGATTTGAGGTATTTCGAACGCCGGCATGGAATGTAGGCACTGTTCATTATACCTATACCAATGCGTTTCGCGTCAATAACCGATATTTCATTTCGTCGTATGCGTCGGGAAATTCTGCCTATGCCGATGAGGATGCTGAGGCGTACGCAAATTATTCCTTAGCAGCAGGACCTGATGTTGAACTGATTGTCATCGATTGTTATGATATTATTCCTGCGGCTGGAGCGATTCATTGTATCGTGATGCAAGTACCTCGATATATCGACTTGATTCCTTCTGTCCATGTACTCTGGCCCGATGGGGGAGAAATTCTTGTCAGTGGTACCACTCAGACCATTCAATGGGAAGCAACTGATACGTACAATGCAATGGTTGATCAAATTGATCTATACTATACGGCTGATGATGGAACAACATATACCTTTATAGATACCACAACTGATACTGGTTCATATGAATGGCTTGTTCCTGAATTGTATACGGATCAGGCACGCATCAAGATTGTTGCCACTGCGCTTGATGCGGATCAAACTGAAGCAATCAGTACTGAAGTTTTTACGATCGCTACGGGCGCACAGACGATCTATGATTTTTCATCGGGTGCAGGGATCAATAAATTCTGCTGGGGCTATCGAACATTATCTTGGGATACAAATGTGAACGGGGTAAAACTACCGGTGAGCGACGAGATTGATACTCTCGTGACTGGTGCCTATGGGAAGATTGCCTATTCGGATGCGACGGGGGGCGATAGTGATTCAAATCGATATATTGCCCCAGATCCCCAAAGTAATTTAGAGTCAACACATGTGTTTGAGTTTACCATTACTGAAGACCCTAGTGACATCGATGCAATCGATATTCTCTGGGAAGGGTACGTCGATTCTTGTACTCAAATGGAACTATATATTTGGGATTCTATCGATGAACAGTGGTGCGACGGGGGAAGTCTTTCTGGTCAAAATCGGTTCATTGATAACTGGGCTGGAAATCGAGATGGATTGTTAACACAACAGATCTGTTCTGATTGCAGTCGGTATATTGATGGGAACGGTAAATTGACTCTCTTGCTCTATGCTGAGCGACCGTCTGATCCATCCTATCATGATTACATATCAGTGACAGTCAGTTTGATTAATACACTTCCTGAACTCATGGTAAATCCTTTCTCGTATGATTTTCATACGATGTATCAAAATGAGACAGATTTTACTGAGTTTGAGATATGGAATGATGGGGCAGGAATCATCAATTATACTCTCTCTGAACCATGCGAATGGGTGACAGTTTCACCAACGGAAGGATCCTCAACAGGGGAACATGATGCAATAACGGTCACGATTAATACCACAAACCTCCCCTATGGATCATACCATTGTGATATAGCCATTGATTCTGATTGGGGCGACACGTCCTTTGGAGTTGATGTCGATGTGGTTGCCAGTGGGACTCCTATCGAAGATGTAAATCAATCAGTATTCGATAGGGGGTTTCCCGTACGTCATACCGTTGATGGGAATTGGGGCGGTGCACAGAACTTTACCCCAACAGTGGATACCATTACCTCAGTGGATTTATACCTACGAAAGATGGGAGCACCAGAATTCGACCTGACTGTGGAACTGAGACAAGATGGACCACAGGGCACACTGCTTGATACGGTTATCATCCCTATCGCATCAGTTTCTACTTCGTGGACGTGGCTGCCCATCGATGTTGATAATGTGACGGTAGGCACTGGATCAAATGTGTTTATCGTGTGTCCACCAGCTCCAAGTGGCGTGACCACAAGCTATGGCTATGAGTGGGGGTATGCTTCAGGAAACCAATATGATGATGGTTGTTTCTGGTTCACCCGTAATGGCGGTGGGCTCTGGCGCGACCTGCCGACGATGTACGAATTTAGTTTCAAGACATATGGGTTCTCGTAATCCATCCTCTTTCTTTATGATGGCTGAGTTTTTGACCGTAGTATCGCATGACAGGCATGGCCATCGTGTATAGAATTCTAAAGCGCTAGTGACATCATCGGCTCATGGTCATCGCGATGGTCATCCGATGGTCATCGGCAAATAATATATTATTAATAATAGTTAAATGAGTGATTGTATAGAAATAATAATATTTTAACTGCTAGCTGTCGTTGTGTTCCCCATCAAACCACGAATGAAAACAAAAAATATGTACGATGCGATACTGACTATGTAGTTTGTACTTTTATGAATATAACCTCTTTCGCATAATCAAACAGAAATATTTTGCATTCATGAGAAATATAAAATACAATGAAATATCATTCTTATTGTTATCAACTTCTACTGATTCTTGATGTTAAAATTATAATTGGACGTAGAATGTACTTTTTATTCTCATTATTATCAACAGAAAAACGACAATACTTGTATAAAGACTCATACTTCCAGTCACAATTCGATAATATCAATCAACACAAATATGAGTTCTGTGGCTGCCACACTCTTCGCAATACTTCATAATATAAGACCGTTGATCAATGTCTTGTGTTAACGTTTCATGTCTTTCGCTTCGTGGTATTCAACATACGTTTTTTTGTCACAGTGTCATACGTTTCTGTCATTCTGTTATGCTTGACAAAATGGTGTTTCGACGGTTCTTATTGCGCATGCTTTTTGTCAGTATTTTATTGCAAATTTGTTTAAAATTTTTACAACATTGAATGTTGTTTCTCCCTCGGTATTTTTTCCCTGAAGATATGGTTGCCCAAGGGGTATAGATTCACTAACAATTTTATTACAATTCAAGCTGATTGATGATGTGAGTTTCAGTGTATGATTTCTTTAATCATAGTATGTCTCTCTGTATGTGTTTTTTTACATTCTTTTTTTTCAATCACTGTGTCATATCTTACTGTCATTATGTCATATATGAGGTTATACTTTTTCATATGCTGAAATCATGTGGGTTTTTATCAACATTATATTGGTAATTTTGTTCTGTGATCTTGTCAGATGAAAGAGAATTCCCTCTCGGTATGTTTTCCCTGTATCCATGGTTTTAAAAAGAAAGAAATTTATGGGATTTTTTCCTAAACTTTTGTTGGCAGATCATATTCTTTTTACATGCATCGAATGTAATTGATTTAAGCATGTCTTTATACTTGGTGTTAAATGGGCCTTTTTTAATATCGACTGTTTGCCCTTTTGCCACAATATTTTATCTATTGCTTATTGGGTCTTAATGCTGTGATTATATTCGTTTTATTTACAATATTGTATCGGCGGTTATGTTCAATGCCATGACCTTATAAACGTAGTATTACTCTCTATACATATTCCCTGTATTCATGGTTCAATAAATTTGAAAATATCTCTTGTATTTATTCTCAAAATCTTGTTGGATGATACCGTAAGTTTCAGGGTGTATTTACTATCATAGGGTTTTGCGTTTCTACAAATAATGTTTTGATAACTTTTTTTAGTACCGTGTCATACGTTTCCGTCCTTGTAGCATATATGAAATAATAGTACTCCTTAACCTATGATTACGTTTCCTTATTGTCAGTATTCTATCAGTGGTTCTGTTCTTTTTTTGTTAGAATAACGATGATTCACTCTTGGTATGTTATCCCCACATTAATGATTCTGAAAAAACAAAGGAAACTATTTTTCAAATTTTTATTGTAAGCATTCGTATCTAACGTTAATGAACGATATCATCATACATATTGAAAATAATTTGATAGCAATATTTGATAGTTTTAATTTTGTATAAAAGGCTCAATTGAGTCTGCTCAACATATTATTATCAAAAAATTCTAGAATGATTGCATTGTCTTATTGGGAATTGATAACTATTGTTTTTATTGAGAATGTTTATAAACACTCTGTAAATAATCACTTTTAATTTAGGAGAAAATTCTATGGAGAACAGAAAGCAACTATTCGGAATAATTAGTACCTCCTTATTCATATTATTAATGTTCAGTGGTTGTACTCAACAAAATGATCAAATAGACGACCACGCGTACGATGAATTAGTGCAGACAATTCTTGAAAAAACAGAAAATATCGGATCATTATATTACGAAATGACCTCATCAACGATGATATCGAATAAGTCATCGCAAATGCCCCCTATGAAGATATGGGAAAAAGGGCCCTTTGTGAAAGAAGAACGGAATGTTTCATTAGGCAATAAAACAAACCGTATTTCAATTATAAAACGCCCTGAAGGAATATATTATCTTGAACCAATCGTCAACACAACGAAATATCAATATGTTCTTTCATTGCATACTGCCCTCCCTCAAGCACCTATGCAGAATTTTATCCAAGATTTACTGGATAATCAGACGCTCAAATACATGGGCAAGGACACCCTAGATGGAAAAAATGTGACTGTGATACAATACACAAAAGGTCCATCTGAATTTCCTACAACAGTAAAAATATCACTTTGGAATGAGACTGGACTCCCGTTAAAAATAACATCGACATCCACGACAGTTCAAACTACCGTTGTGACAACCACATACACCAATTACTCATTTGCCGATATCTCTGATGACGTCTTTAGCATTGAATACTGTAACGATTGTAATGGTTAATCGAGTATCGTCTCTATTGAAAATATTATAGCAAAAGTAAAAACTTAGTTTAATGCCCTTAATATGTAAGAAAATTTTATATAGGTAGCATTTATTAATAATATTACCAATGCAATGTTAGCATAAAAGGGGATAAATATGAAGATTTTTACCAAAAGATATTGGGCACTTCTTATAAGTGCAACGCTGGTGATTCTAGGCGGCTTTTCAACATGTACTTCCACTGATTCACAACCAACTGAAAAGGGGACTCATGTTGTTCTCATAGAACAATTAACTGCAACAACTTGCGGGTATTGTCAATATGTTGATAACGAGTTACCATTAATAAATGGAGACTGGGAACGAGTTGCTCTAGCTCATACTACCTATTCTTCTGGAGCAGGATACAATAGTGCTATTAATACTAGATCGGCAGAATTATTTGCTATAGTTCCGTTACAAGGATTTCCAACAACCTATTTTGATGGTGCTTTTCAAAATATAGTGGGAGGTTGGAATGGAATGATTTCTGATTTGCAAGCATCTTATGATGACAGTGCAGCTCGAACGGTTGCCGACATTGATATCGAGTTGTCAGTTATGTGGCTTGGTGCAGCTGAAATGCAGATTTCTATTGACGTCATCAATAATGAAGCACAAACATATAATGGTCATCTAAATATTTATGTCACAGAAATCGAATCTCGATGGCCTAGTGTTACAGGTGAACCATTTGTCAATGCACTCCTTGCTTTTTCCTATGATGATGATATTTCTATAGCTGCAACCAGCACATGGAGTGATACACATACCTGGGATGGTGCCGATTATGGCTATGGAGATATCACCTCTGATAATATACGAGTAATTGCTGCGGTCTTTGATCAATCACCACCGTTTGTAGATGAAGTGATAGGGGCAGTTCCCATGACAAATTTAGCACCTGTGTGTGATTTTACCTTTACACCTGAGGTGCCTGAAGCAACAGAGATAGTGGCATTTTCCGATGCATCTATTGATTCTGATGGGACCATTGTCGCTTGGAATTGGGATTTTGGAGATAGTGGTTCGTCAACTCTAGAAAATCCAACCCATAGTTATGCAACGAAAGGATACTATACCGTTTCTCTCACTGTCGAGGATGATGACGGTGCGAGTACAACTGTGGAAAAAACGCTTATTGTGACGGCAATAGGTGAGGAATTACTTGCAAGTCAAACAGTATTTGATCGAGGATTTCCCATACGTCATACTGCTGATGGCAACTGGGGCGGCGCACAGAACTTTACCCCAACAATAGATACCATTTCTTCTGCAGATATCTACATTAAAAAAATGGGAGTGCCTGAATTCGATCTGACCGTGGAGTTGCGACAAGATGGACCACAGGGGACACTGCTTGATACGGTCGTCATCCCTGCGACAACTATACCCACCTCTTGGACCTGGCTAACAATCGATTTTATTGATACGGCCGTAGGAGCGGGATCAGACGTGTTCATTGTGCTGCCCCAAGCACCGGTTGGTACGACCACCAGTTACGGTTATGAGTGGGGATACGCCATAGGCAACCAATACGATGGTGGCAGTTTCTGGTTCACCCGAAATGGCGGTGGGCTGTGGCGAGACCTCCCTACGATGTACGACTTTGTCTTTTGCGTCTACGGTCTCTAAAACGATCCATCATCAACAGCCAAGGGAATGAACTCATTCCCCTTACTTTTTTATATTGTATGGTTAATATTTCTATGTAAGAAAATTTTATATATCTAGCAAATATTAATGATACTATCAATACTGAGTTGATAGAACGGGGGAATAATTACAATGTTATTAAGAAAAGATTGGAGGAGACAAATAATGGTAAAAACAAACATAAGAATATTTGTAACGGGGCTGGTTACGCTATGTGTTTTGCTCATCTCATATTCGGGTTCAGTGATAAGCAAGACAGGGAGTACGTCAGAAGATTCAAAAGACTATACCCATACTGTAATGGTAGAGGTTGGAACAGCAACGTGGTGCCCATCATGCCCCGCAGCGAATACTTTTTGGCATAGCACCTATGCAGGTGGAACGTATGATTTTGAATATTGTGAAATGGTCATTGACAAAAATGTTGAAGCAAATGACTACATGCAAAATCACTATAATCTCTATTGGGTTCCCACAAATTATTTTGATGGTGGAGCCCAATTGGCATCTGGGAGTACTGGGTTGGCCACCCTGTTAAATGCAGCAGGTAATCGTGAGGTATATGACATCGATGCAGCAATCACGCAATGCTTCTGGATGGAACAATCAAAGATACAAGTTGCCGTTGAAATAACCAACAATGAAGCAGACACCTATGATGGAACGTTACGGGCATATGTCATCGAGAAGACGTCAACGTTATGGAATGATTATAATGGAAATGATTATTATCATGCATTTTTAGGATTTGTATTCAATGTCAATATTTCCATCCCCGCAGGGGAGACCTACAGTAGTTCTACTATATGGGACGGATCAGTCCTCTATCCCGATTTATCCGTAGACAATTGCCAAGTGATTGTCGCAGTGAATAACGATGAATGGCACCAAGGCAATTCACAAGACGATCCGGGCACTCCTGACACCGCATATTTTAGTGCCTACTATGTCGATGAGACCGTTGCGATGGATCCTGTAACTAATCTCGCACCTGTTGCAGAGTTTAGCTATGTCCCTGAATACCCTGAAGCATCGGAAACAGTGGCATTTACCGATGCATCAAGTGATGTCGATGGCACCATTGTGGGATGGAATTGGGATTTTGGAGATAGTGGTTCGTCCACTCTAGCAAACCCAACCCATAGTTATGCAACGAAAGGATACTATACCGTTTCCCTCACCGTCGAGGATGATGACGGTGCGAGTACGACTGTAGAGAAAATACTTATTGTAACAGCAGCAGGTGAGGAATTTCTTGTGGGCCAATTCGTTTTTGATCGCGGTTTTCCTGTTCGTCATACCGTTGATGGGAACTGGGGCGGCGCACAGAACTTTACCCCACCGGTAGATACTATTACTTCTGTGGATTTGTACCTACGGAAAATGGGAGCACCGGAATTCGACCTGACAGTTGAATTGAGAGAAGATGGGCCACAGGGCACCCTGCATGATACGGTTGTCATCCCCATCGCATCTATTTCTACTGCGTGGTCATGGCTATCAATTGATTTTGTTGATACGACCGTAGGGGCAGGATCAGACGTGTTCATCGTGCTGCCACAAGCACCGGTTGGTACGACCACCAGTTACGGCTATGAGTGGGGGTATGCAGTAGGCAACCAATACGATGGCGGGGCGTTCTGGTTCACCCGAAATGGCGGTGGGCTGTGGCGAGACCTCCCAACGATGTACGAGTTTGTCTTTTGCGTCTATGGATCGTAAGAGTACGTGATACGGTAACCATCATTCTAGGGAAAGGAACCATTCCCCTTTTCCCCTTTTTTTCAATACTCTTGTAGAAAACTAGAAGGTATCAAGCGTCAAAAGGTTTATATTTTTCAACATCATTGATTGCACGATGCATCGATCGGTAAGCATTTTTATCATCATTATAGCCTTGTTGCCTATTTTCCTGTTTCTCTTCTATACACCACACCAAAGCTATGAAACTCAGTTTGATGTCAACCATGAAGACAGGGAGACATTACTTGAATATTCATATCACATTTTGTACGAGTACTTTGGGCTGGACAATGAGTCTCACAGTACGGTTCTGGAACTATCAACACATCGTCTCCCCTATGATATCTTATTTATCACGCTTCTGTCCGATGGGAAAGTGCGGGGATGTCAAAGCGGTTCAACAAAGAGAAATCAGGAGAATCGGATTTTCTCTGATATCCGTGAAGCGCTAGTAGAAAGTATAGAAGACGACCGATTTGGCGGGAGGTTTCAAATAGACGAACTACCACAGTGTGAAATCATGTTTACCTTTCTCTATAATATCAGCTGGTTATACAATACGTCTCTTCCGTTTCTTCAAAACAATATTGAACTAGGGATCCATGCCATCGAACTATTTCAGAATAACACCTCAACTATTTTTAAGGAATCGGTTCCGATAGAAAATAACTATGATTTAGAGTATACATTGGAACGACTATGTGAAAAAGCAGGGTTACATGCCACGTGTTATACAGATGAGGACGTTGATTTATTTCGGTATGATACCTTAACGTTTATGGGTAAGAAAGATTCCGAGATAACAGAATTGTATCGTTATAGCATCTTGCTAAATCTGAGCGAAATCACTCAAGATGTCATCTACAGGAGCATCACTTCAGCATCGCAATGGTATATGAATAACACACAACCAGGAACACATCTTCTGGAGTATTGGTATTATCCGAGTTCTGATACATACTCAACAGATACTAATCATATTCGACAACTTGCCTCACTCTGGGCGCTTACAGAACTTCAATCGTTTCTGCCTTCATCCAATCTCTCAGCTCTGATTCACTCCTCATTAGATCATTACAATGCATTTCGCATTGATTCCGAAAATATCTCGTATATAATGATTGACGGTGAGGCGAATTTAGCTTCGAATGCATTTCTTATCCTGTCCCTGCTGCGCACTCCGGACTATGCACAACAGCAAGAGCTACTGGATCAGTATGCTCAAGGAATCCTTTCCTTGCAAAGTGCAAACGGGTCATTTCAAACCTTTTTTACTTCCGAAGAAATGAGTGGGGAGAATTATTATCCGGGAGAGGCCATGCTCTCGTTGATGAACCTGTATATCAACACTAGTAATGACGAGTATCTGGATGCAGTACAGCACGGATTTTCATATTACCGTGACTATTGGCGTGACAATAAAAGTACTGCCTTTGTCCCGTGGCATTCTCAAACGTATGCGCTGCTATTCGACGTGACACAAGACGTAGAGGTTGCTGAGTTCATTTTTGAGATGAATGATTGGCTGATCGATTCCTATCAAATTCAAACAAGCGATTTCAAGGACGAACTTGGCGGCTTTCCACGCTATTTTCCAACCTTCACCACATCTGTTTTTCTTGAGGGTATTTCCGATGCGTATGCTGTAGCACTCGCCATCAATGATTCTATTCATATCGAAAAATATGGTGAAGCGATACGGAATGGGACACGGTTTATTCTCCAGACCCAGTGGACGTATGGGAATTCGTTTTACGTTGAAAACACCTCGAAAACTATTGGTGGATTTAAGACATCATTGACAGATAATTCCATTCGTATTGATAATACGCAACATGCCGTAATGGCGTTAATGAAAGTATATAACCAAAAAATTTTTGCAAAATAATCTTGTTGATGCACTACAGTGTTTTATTCACTATCTATGAGGGCATATCGATGTCTCGAATGGTTTCTCGATATGATGATTGGTACGGTAAAATTTATATAACTCCGTGTCCTATTATATTGTGGAATTGATAAATGGGGACATACTTATGAAAAGAGTAGGCGGGAAATCGACTAATACTTTTTTTGATGCAGTTGTGTTTATGGTTGTTGTTTTTGCTCTTATTTTCACAAATTTTACAATACGCTCAGAAGGGTCAGGTTCTGATGCAGCGCAAATGGTTATTTTACGATGCGATTCCAATCTAAACGTCAAGGAAGTTCAACGAATCACCGCTATGACAAATGATGATGTCTGTGATGATTGTGATGATGATTCTGATAGCTCAGGGGGAAATAAGCAGCCCCAAGCCTTTATCCATTCAATTAATCCAAATCCCGCTCATGAGTTTGATGTAATCACCTTTGAAGGGTATGGTGAAGATGCCGATGGAACAATAATTTCCTATCAATGGGAATCAAACATTGATGATATTCTCGGTACCAATCCGTTGTTTGTTATTTCAGATCTGAAGCCAGGAATTCATACCATAAAATTTTTGGTACAGGATGACGATTTAGCGTGGTCCAAACCCGTGAATAGATCTCTTGAAATCATAGCGAATCAAGCGCCTATCTCTCCCATTATTGCAGGTGATAAGAAAGGAACTACTGGAGAAGAACAAGAGTATTCTTTTATAACGTCAGACCCTGAGGATCATCAGGTGTTATATTTTGTTGATTGGGGCGATAGCACGACGGACGAGTGGGTTGGTCCGTATGCATCCGATAACGACATTACTTTAACGCACACATGGATTGAGAAAGGGACCTACAGTGTCAAAGCAAAGGCAAAAGATATTCATGGTGCAGAAAGTGACTGGACAACGCTTGAAATTCAGATGGCTCTTAGCCACCCCTACTATCATCCTTTCTTTACCTTTTTTGTTAATAGAATCATCAATAAATTCACATTGGTATCTGTTGTGATACAATAGTATGCTTGCAATACTATTGATACGATGATTCCCCTCTTCTTTTGAAATGTTCCTTTTACAATGAGACTCATATCACCTAAATCCATGGATAGGTATGTCACATTTCGTGTTCTATTTATTCGTTGTAATATATATAATCTATTATGTATATACTATAGATTTAATTATTAATATTATCAAAGAAATATTAAAAAATGGAAATCATACCATCTGTAGAGTGTTATTTGGATGACAAATACGGATCGACTCTCTTTTTCAAGCGAGCATTCAAGTTGTAAGGTCGATATTAATAATAGAAACTATTTATATTTTTATGATTGTGTTCAGTCAATCGTTTGTATGAAAAATGATATGAACGGTCAAAAATGTTGTAGACGACACATAACGATCTCTTTGTCCGATGGTAGATATCTCTTTGATGAGATGGAGGAATTTTTCACTTCAGAACTACTTGACAACAAGTTACGTTTGAAAAATAGCTCTGAGATGAAATCTTTAAATGATATCATGTGCATATGCATATCCTTGCATCCCTGTTTATTTATAATCCTTGTTCGAAATATAATTCATATCCATGGAGAAATTTAGAGGGATGGAAAGACAATCGGATACTAAAAAACCGCAATGTTTAAATACTGTTCAAATAATTAACATACTTATATAAAATACAAAAGGAGGCAAAAAATTTCTATGAAAATAAGAAAGATAGGTATTTCCCTATTGATTGCATTGTGTTTTATCCTCCCAAGCAGTGCAGTCATAGCAGATCCGGGAAATAGAGACGCAGCTAACTTAATCAACCCCGACCACGGTGAATATAGTACCAAAGATGGTATGCTCGAGGTAGTAGGAACTCGAGACCAAGCTAATAACCCTGTGGTCCTCCAAGACACGAATACTGAAATAATAGGTTTCTACCTGGAAGAATGTAATGGTGACACCTTATATGAGGTGTATAATGGTGTAATCATCCCCTTAGAGGATTGTTACGAGCCAATATTCCAATTGAATACAATTTTGGCACCAAGTCATTTTGAACCAGAAATTGAAATCTATTTGATGCAAGAACATGAATCAATTTGCATCTATGAAACATCCTTTGAAGATAACGCAGCCAATTACCTCGAATGGGGTCAAATCGATTTGGACTGTGGTATCGTCGGCGGATACTACGACGGATGGACATGGAGCGATGCACGAGCGTGCGGAAGCGATCACAGTTTCAAGAACACCATGTATGACGAATACAAAAACATGCAAGATGATATCTTATATTTGAAAAAATGTATTGATCTCACTGCAAATGTATTTGAAACATGCGATGGTGGCAGTATTGAAATTGATAATATCGGTACGGTCACGGTCAGCTTTGACATCTTCGTCGATGGAGAAGACGATGAATACGAATGGTGCGACTGGCGAGTGCCATTAGACTATCTAAAATTCGGTCTAATGGGAGAACCAGATTTGTTCATGCCTGGTACCCTTACCTGGTTGTTCATGGACAGTTCCTGCAGTTACATCTACGGAAACTACATCTTCTACTCAACGCAAAATGGCTTGTTCGACACACAGTTCGCATACGATTACACGTCCTTTGCAGAGAAGATTGACGGCTGCCCCGGGTGGTGGCACGTGTGGTATACAGTCGATGTCGATGACTTATACAACCCAGAATGCTTCTCACCATACTTTGAGTGGATTTCTGATAAGGAACGAGTCTATGAAGGTGCCTACGTCGATAACGTAGAGATTTCCGTCAGCTCAGACCTTGGTGAAAAGATTTATCAGGGACATTCACAAGACTGGATCGATGCAACCGTTGAAGGCATTTCATGGTTTGAATTCCCACTCGATTGGGATGACGACATTATCTCCACAGTTGACTTTGTGGATGGTGTCGATGAAAACCCAGCCTATTACACAGCCGTTATTAAGATAAAGGACGACACCGGCGGTTACTACCAGTGGGAAGAAATCGATTTCGAAATTGGACCTTATGTTGACTGTGCTATCACCGATTTCGTTCTAGAAGATGATTTCAGCCATGAGACTATACCCGATGGCGGCATTGTCCAATACCCAAGCGATGTCCACGTGCAATTCTGCTATACGAACCTTGGAAACACGGTTCAGACCAATATCCCCATTACCGCAACTGGATACAAGATGACCAAGGAAGAGTTGCTCTTTGATGATTTTGAAGGACCAAACAGCTGGGTGTACTTCTACGATGACTATCCATTGTACATCAGCACGGATAAGGCCTGGAGCGGATCAAAATCCTTAGCGATGAACGATCCTGACACCATGCACATCCGCAGAGGCGGTCGATACATTGGGTACAGCCAAGCAACCTTCAGTATGGAAGATGTTGAAGAAGCAGTGATTGATTGGTATTATCAAGCTGTTCTTCCTGACGGTACCGCTGCATATCTGATGCTCCTTGGGTACTATTACGTTGTCTCATTCACAAGCTCATTCATCACGGCTGCAGAGACACCAATCTGCCAGAAGGAATGGATTGGGCCAATGCAACCGATGTGCCAATATGCCTCATTGAATTTCAAGAACTATTTCAACACCATGGTCGCCTACGACTACATGGATGACGAAAACGGACATCAAACCTGGGAAACCGGTATTGGGTTCCGTTTGGATACTGTTTCAGTCGCTGATGGCGATTTGTACCCAACAGGATGCTTTGCAGCTGGAGAAAAGACCTGGAGTGGTTTGTACATCGATGATATCAGCATCAAAGCAACAGTTGTTGACAAAGTCGTGTGGACTGAGACCATGATCATCCCTGGCCCATGCGCTCCTGGCGAGACCTGCTGTGCACAATTCACCTGGGAAGATGTCCCATACAGCAACTATCGGATTTGTGTTGCAGCGGATTGCGCTGGCGATGGGAACGCAGCCAATGACGAATGGTGCCAAGACATTATCGTTCTCGAAGACCTTGAGCACGCCTCAAAAGTCGAGGGTGTCGGGTACAACGAATGTGAGCCAGAGGCATGGTGCCTAAGTAATGTCGTCGGTAACGATTGTGGCAACGACGGCGCAGGCGATCTCTATGCCCTTGCAACAAACTGTGACTCACCGTTCATCCCTGAAGGCGTTCAAGATTGGGTTGCCTTAGAAGGCATTGACGTTAGTCACCTTGAATTTGGTGAAGGTGGCGGCAGTCAGACTGGTGTCCTCTTTGAGCAGCCAATGGGAGATCCAAATGTTGTTTCAGAACTGCCATTCAGTAGCGATTACTATCCATACAGAGCCTTCGATAACTTCGTATTAGAGCAAGAGAATGAGATCGACCAGGTTTCCTTTGTGGGTGTTGAAGCCTATGGTAACATGGACCTCAACCAAATGGAGTTCTGGCTCGGATTCTTCCCTGAGGGCGCAAACGCTGACCCAAGCGCAGCTATTCAAGATGACTACTGGGGCCCTGTTGGTTCTAACGAAGAAGCGGTTGGAAGCATCTGGGGATACACTCTCTGGAAAGTTACCGCACCGGTTACACCAATTGAACTTGAAGCCGGTTGGTTCAGTGCATTTAGCCATGACCCCGTTGGGTGGGCAGACTTTGCCTGGATGCCAGCTTCAACAGGTATGGACAGCTATTCCGAACAGTACCAATATACGTCACCAGTTGCATACAATCCATATGATCTTACCTTCACGCTTGAAAACCTAGCGCTTAAAGGAAAGGAAGATGTCTGTGAAGTCATCCTGAACGAAGGATTCGAGACATGCATTCCAGATCAACCCGCTACTCCACCAGGCTGGACAAACTCTGGCTGGCTTACGGATTACTATGGCACACCTTGCTGTGGTGACCACTTTGCATACAGTTGGGGTGCTGGCGACACGTTAACCACACCACTCTTGACGTTCGGTAATTCGACCACAACGCTTACCTTCCAGTACAAGGCAGAATCAAGCAGCCATCCAATGGACCTTGAGGTCTATTGTGACGCAACCATGGTTTGGTCACTGTATGGATATACAAACACCGCTTGTCTCACAGCAACAGTTGATTTGACTGCATTTGCCGATGAGGGACAACACACGATCTCATTCGTTGGTCAGACCTCTGACTTCTACGGTCAGATTATTGACTGTATCATCGTTGAAACCTGTAACTGGTTCGAACCGGTCGATATGTGGGATCCAATCTGGATCAACGGTACCTACCAAGTCGATATCGATGATGAGTACGGCGCAGTGCTTCTCCAAGTCGCAGGCTGGGCGTCTGTCGAAGGCGACGGATGCGAAGGCTGTGAAGGAGACGATGTCTGTCCATCCTGTATGAGTGGGTGGACAACGGCCGCGGTCCTGTCCGGTAACGCACCTGGTGTCTGTCAAGAATTCTCCGTTGATGTTGGAGAGCTCTTAACATTGGGCGACACAGTCCTGTGCATCCGCTTCCTCTTGGACACGACCGATGCAGTCTATGCCCCGTGGTATCTGCCTGGTATCGGATTCCACTTGCATGACCTCTGCATCAGCAACATCATCTACGACCCGATCCTTGGCGTTTCTGACTACTGCGAAGACTTCGAAGACGGGAACCTCGTCAACGAAGAGACTGGCTTGACTTGGTCCATCGGATGTGTCAACTGTGCACCAGAAGTCTTACAATGTGATGAATTCCAATTCTGCATTGCTGATGAATGTGCCGTGACCGCTCCATACGAATGTAACGAATTCAACCTCCACGGTGTTGATAGTTATGGCGATGGGTGGGACGGAGTCTACAACTATGTCGTGGATGCCTTTGTTGACGTCTATGTCAACGGTGTCCTTGTTGTCAGTGACTTCACGGTCTATGATGCATCGATGGATGCATACTTCGAAGCCTGTCCTGGCGATGAGATTGAAGTCATCTACGACTGTTCCAATGGTGGTGTCTACAACAGTGAGCACTCCTGGACACTCAAAGATGATTACGGTACGACCTGGGCATCAGGTGGCGGAGATATTGATTCAGATGACACGTTTACTGTGCCAACCGAAATCGTTACGATGGACGGAGAATATCCAGCAGAGCCATTCGATGCAGCCATTGTCTGGAGCACCGAAATCATGGATGCCTATGAAGCCTACTTAACAGCAGGCTGGGAATACGAGATTGGTGCCGGAGCAACCTTGAGCTTTGAAATCAGTGCCGATGGTGGCGATACCTGGTACACCATTGCAAAGATTGTCGGACCTGCGACCTATGGACCTAACTGCCAACCAATTCCATGCACGCCATTCGATCTCACTCCATGGGCTGGCAAAGCATTGCTCATCCGTGTCCACCTCGTCAACGATGGTGTTGATACTGATGCAAACGGCATTGCCGACAGATGGTACGCTGGACATGTCTGTGTCTGTGACATCATGATTGCTGGAAAGCAAGACTTTATGCCACCAACCGCAACGATCAGCCTCGCGGGTAACTTGATTGCTCCAGGCCTCTACGCCGGACCAGTCACAGTGACGATCACCGCAGAGGATGACATGGCAATGGGATCAATCCACTACATCCTAGATGGAACTGAAACCGTTGTCGCGGGCGACAAGGCAACCTTCAAGGTCAGCACGGACGGAGACCACTGCATTGAGTACTGGGCTGTCGACCTCATGGGCAATGAAGGAGCACACAACACGGTCTGCTTCAGCATTGACCTCACAGCACCAACAGTCTCAATCACTGCACCAGAACCCGGTCTCTACCTCTTTGGTCGAAAACTGCTTTCCATGAGCAAGCCATTCATCATCGGAGCATTCACCGCTGAAGCGACTGCAAGCGATAACCAAGGCATTGCAGTTGTCAAGTTCATGCTCGATGGAGAGGTTGTCGGTGAAGACACCACAGTGCCATACTCCACCTACGTTGCAGTGAAACACATGGGTGCCGGAACACTCAAAGTCACTGCAGAAGATGGCGTCGGTAACACTGCGGAAGACACACTCGATATCACCTACTATAAGTTCCTCTAAGGAACTTGGGTGAACGAACACATACAACTCTGAGAGAACAACTGTTCTCTCAACATCTCTTTTTTTTATTTTTTTACCATCTCTTTTTATTAGTGTGTAAACGTGAGTGCAAGATTTGGGTATGTGTGAGCTTTTTGCAGCGCTGTTTTTGACATAAAAAATTGAAATGGTTCGTTATTATTTTTGTTACAGAAAAGTATCTAACCTTTCTGTTTGTTCATACGATATATGACGGAATAAAATTGAATAGGTGACCACTCAACATCTCTTCAAGAAAGGTACTAATGAAAGATCAAAAAAGGAATATTAATGTATGGAATATATATAATAGGAACATTTATATTTTTGAAAGTAATCATATATATATCAATAGAAAAAAGGTATCTATATCAATTTAACTGCTTTTTAGCAAAAAGAGTAGTGTGATAGAAGTGGCGCATCGTACGAAAATATGGGTTGTCAGTAGCATCTGTCTACTCATCAGTATGACTCTAGGGTCAGCTAGCATCCTCTCGATGCCCTCCTCTGCTACTGTGTATTCCCTCTCTAGAAATTTCATAGAGAAGTTCGATGAAACGGGGAGTGTTGAGGCTCACAAAGAGACCTATACAGGGGCAACTCGGTATGTCGGAGGGAGTGGACCAGGAAACTTCAGTACAATACAGACAGCTATCGACGCTTCAGCGGATGGAGATATCGTCTATGTGTATCCTGGTATCTATTATGAAACCATCTGGATTAATAAAACAATTCTACTATGCGGGGAAAACCAAAACACAACGATCATTGATGCGCCTGGGAGCAATCACACTGTTTCCATTGATGCCATTGCTGTCACCCTACGTCATTTTACGATTCAACACGGGAATTATTATGGGATTTTACTTGATAACGTGCATGGGACAACCATCGAATCAAATACCGTCCAATTCAATGGAGAGGCGGCCATCTACGGCATCTCTGCCATGCACAGCACCATAGCAAATAATACCGTTCACTCGAATAAATATGGGATCCATCTTGATCACTATAGCCGAAAGTGTACGATGATTAACAACCACATAACAAATAATTCCATCCGCGGACTCTTCATCCAATCTTCTAGCGATACTCTCGTGGATTCATGTCATATCTCAATGAATAATATTGGTGTTTCATTCCATTATACCGCAAACATCACCATCACTAACTGCCTTATCACGGAAAACATTGATTATGGCATACGATTGAAAGACTCCTCGAATTGCACGATTTCATTCAATATCTTATCAAATAATGGGGAAGGGATCACCTTATTTGACCATTGTCTCTCTAATACCATCGTGGGAAATACCATTCGGGCCTTTCCTAATTCTGGGCCGATAGCGTGTAATGATACTGCAAGTACCTACATGGAGCACCCAGTCGACATTGACGTTGCTCACAACGATGTGGATAGAGATGGGACTATCAATGGTGCATCCGTGCTTATTCAACAAGGGCCATTGCATGGACTTGTTTCTCTCAATGGCAGCAGCGGCATCGTCACCTACACTCCATTTGGTGGCTATAATGGCACGGATTCCTTTACGTATACGATTCAGGACAACAATGGCATACCTTCAAACATTGCGAAAGTGCATCTCCTTATCATCCCTGATGACCTTGGAGAAGAACTCAGTCAACAACAGCTTGTGTGCAATCGATCGCTGCGGATATACTCTGAGTTCATGATGGCTCAAACTTTTCGTATGACCGGGACGTTAACGAAACTGTATGTGTATATGAACAAAGTCGGCACTCCGCTTGGTGATGTTGTACTCACAGTGTTTGAGAATAATATGAGCGGCTCTCCCATAACATCCTGCGTTCAACCGGCAACCGCCTTCCATACGGCGTTTGCGTGGATTCTGTTTGATGTAAGTGATATTGATATTACTCCCTCATCATACTACATTATCGTTGTAAATACAACAGGTGGCGATACGAATAATTGTTATCAATGGGGGCATAGTACCAGTGACGAGTACTATGCTGGTATAATGCTAGTGTCAGCAGATAGCGGATCCACATGGGCAGAAGTCAATACGTCTGATTTCTGTTTTATGAGCTATAAGATTACAGGGGTGGGACCCGTTGCAGCACCTGATACCTATGATGCCATTCAAGCTCAAACACTTGTCATACCTGCACCCGGTGTCTTGAATAATGATCATGATCCAGATGAGGATCCACAAGGATTTTTAACAGCACTTCTGGACACTGACGTATCCCATGGAGATTTAGACTTCTTTACTGACGGATCGTTTTTCTATACGCCTTCGTATGATTTTATCGGGGTCGATACCTTTACCTATCATGCATCGGATGGAGACTACTCTTCCTCAAGTGTCACAGTGTCTCTCAATGTTACTGCACTTGAGCGATACTGTCTCCGAATCGAGTATCCACTCTCCCCATCACATCTGAACATTATAGACCATAATAATTTCTATTCGTCGACCTGTCATCCATTTGTGTTTGACGAGAATACTAATATCTGGGACAATACAACCTCATACGCATTTGGGGGCAACTTTTGGTCCAATTACAATGAACCGTCAGAAGGCGCGTTTGATATCGACACAAATGGTATTGTCGATGCACCCTATGATATCGCTGGTGGCGACAATAGTGATCGTTATCCGCTCCTCTATGAGTGGGAATTTTCTGCACCGATAGCTAATTTTTCATGGGTGCCTCTCTCTCCGATTCGATATGAAGAAGTGGAGTTTACTGATTTCTCAATTGATCAAAATTACGGATTTCTGGTTTCATGGTCCTGGGATTTTGGTGATGGTACAACCGCATCGGAACAACACCCACACCATAAATATGTGAATATAGGAAAGTATAATGTCACGCTCACTGTCATGGATGACGATAACGTCAGTGCGAGCATGACACAACAATTGACCGTGATACAATCTCCACCGGTTGCGTTTTTTACCTATGCTCCCCTTAATCCTACTATTTATTCGATCATCCAATTCACTGATGCATCCTATGATTTTGATGGCACCATTGCAAATTGGACATGGGATTTTGGTGATGGGGTCACTAGCTACCTTCAACACCCCACGCACCAATATGCTAGTGAAATAACGTTTATTGTGTGTCTGACCGTTGCAGATAACAATGGATCCACAGATTCGTACTGTATCAATCTTACTGTTGTCCCTGTGGGAACAATCGATGTCAATCAGAGTGTGTCTGATCGAGGATTTCCTATTCGATCTGCCCTTGATGGAACATGGGGTGGAGCTCAGAATTTCACCACAGCATTATCGACGATAACGCGTGCTGAAATCTATCTACGAAAATTCGGAGATCCCGTCTTCAACCTTAGTGTCGAGTTACGAGAGGGATCCATTGATGGGTTTCTTTTGGACACCCTTGTGTTTGCTCCCGATGATATCTCAACATCGTGGGAATGGCTCGTCCTCGATTGTATCGATGTGGCAATGACACCAGGAGAGGATTACTTTATTGTCTGTAGTCCGCCCTCAAGTGACATCAACATAAGTTACGGATACGAATGGGGCTATGCGTTTGGCGATCAATATAGCGGTGGTAGCTTTTGGTTTACGCGAGATGGCGGAATCATCTGGCGCGATCTACCCACGATGTACGAGTTTACAATCAGAATATTTGGACAATATTGATCGCATAAAAAACGTCTGATCTTGTTTATTCATGAGCCAGAGCAATAGTGATGGGAGAATGGGAAGGGCTACAGAACTCTTCTTTTCTTTGTAACGTACTTTTTCTTGTTTTCGGCGCAGGCGTATCCTTTATATTGTTCATTGTTAAATATAAATACTTCTAAAGTATAATACTACAGTATATCAGCATGAATTCACTTAGGGATCTGACATGACAAGCTATCACTCAGCAATTTTCAAAGGGCTACGCGGAGTCGTGTGTTGCCTTTTTGTCATGTCCTTAGGGTCAGCAGGGTCAATACATCCTTCAATTCTACGACCTTGCACTACCGAGACAATCCTATATGTCGGTGGGAATGGTCCTGGCAATTATAGCACTATTCAACAAGCGATTGATAATGCATCAGGTGGAAATACGATTTTTGTCTATACTGGGACGTATTTTGAAAACATTGTAATTCACACGTCATGCCTACTCAAAGGTCAAGAGAGGGATTCAACTATAATTAATGGAGGGAACTCGGGAGACATTCCCTGTATCAAGGTTATTGCCGATAACGTAACGATCGAAGGGTTCACTATCGTCTGGGCTGATTGGGAATATCATGAGCCAGGGATAAAAATCTACTCTGCGAATGTTTCGGTGCATCACAACAACATTTCATTTCATGATAAAGGAATTAGCCTCTGGTATTCATCACGCAATTGCACCATTGAAAAAAATCTCTTCTACAATAATTTTGAAAGTATCTTATTCTGGACACCAGGGAGTAATTATCATACGATACAAGATAATGTCATTCTTCAATCTAGTTTTGGTATCATCCTAATGTCCTCCGATTACAATATGCTACAGAACAACACGATTACCGGTTGTCCAGGAAAGGCAATTTCTCTAGAGAATTCAAACCACAATAGCATTACATCCAACACCATGCAAAATAGTTCGAGAGGTCTTATTGTAGAAAATGGAAGTCAAAACATCATCTATCACAATAATTTTATCAATAATATTGTTCCCTGTGAAGACGATGGACTAAATGACTGGGATCAGGGGTATCCCACTGGTGGAAACTATTGGGATGACTATACCGGTACCGATGCAAACAATGATGGTATTGGCGATCAACCGTATGAAATCTATGGCGGATTGAATGTCGACCAGTATCCTTTGATGAGACCGTATCAAGAGCTTCCTAATACTCTTACATCGTCTATTGACGGTCCACAAGAAGCCATCATTCTGCAGATAGTAACATTTATCGGTCATGTTGCTGGCGGTATCCCACCGTATGCTTATCACTGGTTTTTTGGTGATGGTACCACAAGTGACGCACAATCCCCTACGCATACGTATACTATTCCAGGGGACTATCTTGTTTCATTCATCGTTATCGATTCAAAAAACAATATGTGTACAACTCACTCCTATATTACTATCTATAATACAGATACCATTCCTCCCTGTATCTTTATTCACTCTCCTCAACAAGGGATCTATGTACAAAACCAATTACTGCCATTCCTGCAAGGCTTGCCCTTTTCTTTGGTATTTGGTCCAATCACTGTCCATATTGTCTCCTCCGATAACGAGTCAAATATATCGCACATCAGAGTCACCATCGATGGAATTCTGTCAGAAACTATGTCCTGTCATGAGTTTGTCCTTGAATGGCCTGAAGAAAAAAGAGGAGTATACTCTATTTATGTAGAGGCTGAAGATTTAGCGGGAAATACTGCTACAGATGACATACGAGTAGTGAAACTCTAGGGACTGAACACCAGTAGATTAATATCGGTAAACTGTATGGGGAAGAAAGATACATGAGTATTTGGAGTTGGATATCTGTGAATAGGTTCATCCTTTGTTTCCTAGTGCTTTTGTTGTTTCTTATGAGCAGTGGGTGTTTCGAACAGCCCACTCAAGAAGAACAATATGACTATTACGTGGATGATGATTTTAGTTCGTCTACACCTGGGTGGAATGTGAGCACATTTGACACTATTTCACAAGCTCTAGCCATTTCTACAGATAATACCACGATTTTTGTATCTGAGGGCATTTACAATGAAACATTCACCATAACTCATCGGATTACGTTAAAGGGGGAAAATGCGTTGCATACGATCATTGACGGACAACATACTGGGACAGACATCATTTTCATTGAAGGAAATGGATGGATCGATATTTCTGGTTTTACGTTACAGAATAGCGGCACAGTTCAACATTTTGGTGAGGTCGTCAAATATCTCTATGATGAGGCTGCGATTGACATGAGGTCGAGTGGCAATCGTATTTGGGAGAATATTTTTTACAATAATACAGGTGCTTTATATTCGATGTACTCGGATGATAATAATATCTCAGGTAACAAATTTATTAATAATCTTGAATATGGTGGGTATTTTTTGGTAGGGTCAGACCATAACCTGTTCAAAAACAATGTATTTATTAATAACACCTATGCCCTGAGAATAAAAGGATCGATGAACTCCACGGTGACACACAATGTCTTTATGCATAATCAGCAAGGGCTCTACCTTTGCTGTGGTGCAAAAGATAATCGAGTCTATGAAAATATCTTTTATAACAATAGTGAATGGAGCGCCTTTGATGTTGAAGATAATTATTGGGATATTAACCAACGTGGAAATTTTTGGGATACCTTTTCTCTTAAATCCCAAGGTGCTTTTGATAACAATACGGATGGTATTGTTGATTTCCCCTATAACATCCCTGATGTGAACAACGATGACCACTATCCCCTTACAAAACCTCCGATTATCTCAAACCCTTTTTTCAGCAATGAGGAGATAGAACCATAGGAAGAATTTTTCCTTGTATCATTTTTTATGCAGTTCGATTACTACATTTTGTGAGAGAGTGCATTTAGGCTGAGACTAGAGAACTATTTTTTGAAATATCGTCAACAATTATAAATATATGATAATTAACTATTCTATAACTATCTGTTTTTTATTTTTCTCTCTATATTTGGTATATATTTCTACCACAAATTATTTTAACTTGGAAATACTACTCATAATCTAATATATTAAAAAAATATATGAATGTTACTTTGCATATAATATATGTGGAGGAAAAATTTATGAGCGAAAAAAGAAAAAGTTTTTTTCTGAGTATCTTTGTAGTATTGATGCTGATCCTGACTGTGTTCTTCGTACCATCAATCTATTCTGATGGGCCATCACCAAAAAACGGAACTCATGAAATTAATCTCGAAAAACTTGTTTCAGTGACAGGAACCGGTGGAACTACAACATTGCTGGAAGAAGGTTTTGAAGGGTCTATTTTTCCTCCTAGTGGTTGGACGAGCACAGGCTGGTTAGACAGTTATTATGGGAGCGCCCATAGCGGATCTGGCTGGGCCTATAGCTGGGGCGCTGGCGATACGTTAACCACACCACTTCTTACCTTTGGAACTGATACCGAACTCTCGTTTTGGTTTGGGGCAGAAAATGCAGCTCACCCAATGAGTCTTCAAGTCAAACTTGATAATGCTGTTGTTCTGTGGTCTGAATCTGGTTTTACTCATTCCTACGTGCAGGCGGTCGTTGACCTTAGTGCGTATAGTGGCTCTCATACAATCAACTTTATCGGTCTGACTAGTGACATGTATGGCCAATTGCTCGATGACATCCTTGTGACAACATCTGGCGTATCCCCTGTGTGGGTTGATAGTTTGACCATGGATTTTGGAGATTATGAACAAATGACGTTTAACATCAGTGTTGAAGTTGTTGATTCGTTTCTGAATTTAAGTGTTTCTGATCAGTTGCCTGAGTTTCTCAGTTATGTCCCAAATTCTTGGGACGTTATTGGAACTTCGCTAGTTCCGAGTTTTCAGATACACAACCAATGGCTCTACTGGAATTTCTCAGCAATCGGTGATGTCAGTTTTACTATTCTATTCACCGCACATATTGATGATTGTGGCATCGAACCAAATACGGTTTTTGCAAAAGGATACTACGCGCCTTCTGAATCTATCTCAAATTCTGACATGGTCCCTCTGTACATTGAAAATTGCGACGACCCGTGCCCAACATTTACTGTTGAAAAGCAAGTGAAGAATGGGTCGACTTGGTCTGACTACGCAACGTTCTTACCAGGAGAGATTGTTACATTTAGGGTAAGTATCTATAACCCGTGTGATGAGTATCAGATTAATTGGTCTGGTGTTATTTTTGATTATTTACCATGCAATTTACTCTATATTCCGCATAGTACCGTTGGGCTTCCGCTTGCCACGCATCCTGACCTTCCCGCAGAAGAAATTAATGCACAACAAAACTCGGTTCTATGGCATGTGAACCATAGTGCCAATGTGTTACCACATACCCATCTGAATTTCACGTATCAGGCAACAGCTGTATGCTGTGGGTCAGGGTATTTATCCAACAACTTGACTGCTCACCCGAGCTACCTTTATAATATTTATTCACACACTGCAATTGATAATAGCAATAATGCATATGATGAGTCCGATTCCGCATTTGTAAACGTCTTATGTGGAACCGGTATCGATGTGAAGAAATATTCAGCCACTGACGGCCAATCAAATTGGAATGATTCGGCATATACCAAAGTCCCTGCCAGCAGTTACCCTCGATACAAGATCGTGGTGAAAAATACTGGCAGTATCACACTAAACAATGTTACTGTAGTCGATACCTTGCCAGATAGCTTTACCTACGATGGCATGGACGCTGGCTATCAGGCCCCGTATTATGTGAGCGGCCAGACGATTAAATGGGCTTTCATCAATCTTGCGTCAAACGCCTCTAAAACGTTGATCTTCAAAGCGAAATTCCCAACTGGTGTGAATTGCCAGGGTTACACAAATAGTGTTTCGGTCACTGGTCTTACTCCCGGATCTCCTTCTGTCTCTGATTCAGATTCTGCAAATGTTACTGTGATTAATTGCGATGGTGAATGTGTCCTACACGTATCAATTGTGAAATATTCAGCCACTGACGGCCAATCAAATTGGAATGATTCTGCATATACTAAAGTCCCTGCCAGCAGTTACCCACGATACAAGATCGTGGTGAAGAATACAGGCAGTATCACACTACACAATGTTACGGTGGTCGATACCTTGCCAGATAGCTTCACGTTCGATGGCATGGACGCTGGCTATCAGGCCCCGTATTATGCGGTCGGTCAGACGATTAAATGGAGCTTCATCGATCTAGCGGCAAACGCGTCTAAAACGTTGATCTTCAAGGCAAAATTCCCATCGGGTGTGATATGTCAAGGTTATACCAATGGTGTTTCTGTCACTGGTACTACCCCCGGGTATACCTCTGCATCTGATTCGGATTCAGCGAATGTTACCGTAACCGGCTGCGAAGAGTGTGACGAACTGCACGTATCGGTCGTGAAATACTCTGCCACTGACGGCCAATCAAATTGGAATGACTCAGCGTATACCAAAGTCCCTGTCAGCAGTTACCCTCGATACAAGATCGTGGTGAAGAATACAGGCAGTATCACACTACACAATGTTACGGTGGTCGATACCTTGCCAGATAGCTTCACGTTCGATGGCATGGACGCTGGCTATCAGGCCCCGTATTATGCGGTCGGTCAGACGATTAAATGGAGCTTCATCGATCTAGCGGCAAACGCGTCTAAAACGTTGATCTTCAAGGCAAAATTCCCATCGGGTGTGATATGTCAAGGTTATACCAATGGTGTTTCTGTCACTGGTACTACCCCCGGGTATACCTCTGCATCTGATTCGGATTCAGCAAATGTTACCGTAACCGGCTGCGATGAGTGTGACGAACTGCACGTATCGGTCGTGAAATATTCTGCCAATGATTGCACAAACAATTGGAATCATACACTTCATACTAAAGTTCCTGCCAGCAGCTATCCAAAATACAAGATTGTAGTAAATAATACTGGGAGTATTACCTTAAACACTGTCACGGTAGTCGATACCTTGCCGGATAGTTTCACCTATGTAGCAATGGTGGAAGGCTATCAGGCTCCGTCATCCGTGAGCGGTCAGACCATCACCTGGATCTTGACCAACCTTGCACCAGGAGCGTCTCAAACCCTCATCTTCAAGGCGGCGTTTCCCGTTGATGTTCAGTGCATCGACTATGAAAATATCGTTTCGGTCACTGGTTCTGCTCCAGGGCATGTCTCTGTTTATGCTACATCTTCAGCCTGGATTAAGGTAATTGATTGCGGACCAGTTGAAACACTGAAGGTGTCTGTTGTGAAATATGCAGCCAATGATTGCACAAACAATTGGAATCATACCCTTGCAACAATTGTCCCAGACACTAGTTATCCAAAATACAAGATTGTGGTGAACAATACTGGCAATATCACCTTAAACACGGTCACGGTAGTCGATACCCTGCCGGATAGTTTCACCTATGTAGCAATGGTGGAAGGCTATCAGGCTCCCTCATCCGTGAGCGGTCAGACCATCACCTGGATCTTGACCAACCTTGCACCAGGAGCGTCTCAAACCCTCATCTTCAAGGCGGCGTTTCCGGTCAATGTTACCTGCGGCGTGTATAAAAATAATGTAACCGTGACTGCGTCTACACCAGGATATAGCTCCGTGAGCAATTCATCTTCAGCGTCAATTAGAATTCCGTGCGATGGGGAGGATGAATTTTTGATGGAGTGTGAAAAACTTGTCCGAAAGGGAACAACTGGTCAATGGGTTGACAATATCTCTGCGGATGTTGGGGATACGATTAGCTTTAACATTCAAATGAAAAACATTGCTGATATGCCCATGCATCATATCGCTGTTCATGATTATCTGCCAAAAAATCTTAGCTATATGGAAAATAGCGCGAAGTTGTTATACAATGGGTCATATTTTACTTGTGAACCTGATGTCCTAGCAGGAAATGTTCTGTTCTGGTCTCATGTCAATGAATGCATACCTGGAAGTACTGAAGGTGAAGAAGCGGAGTACCTCATGCAAAATGTAAGCATCTCTCTCATTTTCAATGCAAAGATCAATAATGGAACAGGGATAGTCATCAACAATGCAGTCATTAATGGAACGATGTGTTATCAAAACATCCCAGTGGATTGTTCCGATACTGCAGAAGTGAATATATCGATTGCTCCTCTTGTTGCAGATGCTGGAGATGACCAAACGAAGTTCGTTGATGATCCTGTTACTTTTGATGCATCAGACACAAAAGGCGGGGTTCCACCATATACCTTCACTTGGGACCTAGATGCTGATGGGCAGTATGATGATGCAACAGGAGTGACAACACAGAAGACATGGACAACACAAGGCACATACACTATCGGACTGAAAGTGGTTGATTCCCGTGGCATCAATGATACCGATACCACGAAAGTTACCGTGAAAACGCGAGTACCCAATCTTGAATGCTATGGGAGTTTGAATTGGGTCAATGTCAGCCCCCGCGATACAATCACAGGGCAATTCACGGTTAAAAACACCGGTGACCCAAAATCCAAACTTGATTGGGAAATTGAGTCATTCCCCGAGTGGGGAACATGGAATTTCTCCGTATCAAATGGAACTGATTTAACACCAGAACAAGGTTCAATCACTGTTCTTGTCACGCTCAAAGTCCCACGAAAACGAAATGAACAATACTCCGGAAATATCACCATCATTAACAAAGAAACCCCAACCGATACGGAACAAATTCTCATCTCTCTTGCAACACCACGAACCTGGAATCATCCGTTGCTAGATCTCATTGACCAAATAGTAGCTCGCTTCCCTGCACTGAAATGGTTGTTGGACTTTCTCCGTCTTTAACAACATCTTTTTTCCTTTTTTTCTTTAATTATGAATATAATATGAAATAGGGATAGAATTGTGAAAGAAAACTATAAATATAAACATAACATAAATACTATAGTGATTATTAATATAATGTAGTGGGGTTAGTTAAGTATGAAATCTAAAAATATGAAAAATAAAAATGAAAATCAAAACATCCTCAAACGGACCTCAATCATTACTCTATTCATAACACTCATGTTGACGATGCCAATGATCACGCATGTTGTCAGTGCCGTTGATATTATCGTTGATGATGATGGGACAGGGGATTACATCTCAATACAAGATGCGTTAGATGTAGCTTCACCTGGAGATACCATATGGGTCAAAGACGGATCATATAATGAACCACTGACATTTTCGACATCTCAAATACGACTGATAGCGGATAGTGGTGCTGAACCAATTCTCTATCTCACCTCTTATTCACCTGGAATACTGATACAAGCACCTGATGCGCGTATCCAAGGATTTTTGATATATGGCAATTCAAACCCATTAGCTGGGCCAGTCATTCAAATTACTTCCGCTGGTGATAGAGCAACTCTCATTGATAATGAATTTACAGTCATATCAGGAGAAACAGGGACCGAAGCAGTACTGATTCAATCGGGAGCCGAAGATGTGCAATTTACATCAAATGTCGTGAAGAATTACCATATTGGCGTTGAACTTGAAACCGGATCGAATGCCCACATTGCCTCCAATACCTTTACGACCGTTAATTATCCAATCTATCATGGTGCAAGTGTTGGTGGGGCAATAGATTGGTATGGGTCCATTCAAGATGCTATTGATGCTGCGGATGCAAGTGATACAGTGAGTGTAGTTGCTGGTCCGTTCACCGAGAATATTCAAATCAATAAAACGCTTACACTCTTAGGAGCGCAATCCGGTGATAACCCAATCAATGGGCGAAGTGGTCTGGAAACCAATATCGATGGAACCACCTCATCACCAATCATTATCACACAAGGAACTGACACCGTGAGAATTGATGGTTTTACCATTACCATTCCGAATAAATCACCAGCAAGTCATGCTGCTGGTGTACGAATTGATCAAGGGTGCCGTAATATTCGTATCGAAAACAATATCTTTGAGAATATTACTGATGGGTCTGGAGCAGATAGTGTCAGTGATGAAACGTACGCGGTGATGGTATGGGGGCGCGATGATGTCATCGGAGGGCAATCCAATATCTTTATTGTAGAAAATTTGATTCAAAATGTTGAAGAGTATGGTATTGCCATCAATGATAACACATCAGATGTGACCATCTCTGGGAACAAAATCATTGATTTAATAGCGAGCGATCACTCGTTAGAAGGATATCCTCCATGGGATCCGTCATGGCCTAACATCATTTGTTCTGCTATTCATCTTGGAGGACAAGTAGGACCAATTCGTGACATTGTTATCCAAGACAACATCTTAATGACCGAACAGATGGGTGATGGTACAAGTACTGCAGCGGGTGGCGGCATTTCGTTTGCAGGAGTGAATGAATGGCCACCAGGAACGCGAGTGTGGGCTGGATTTCAAAACATCACAATACAAGGAAATACCATTTTGAATAACACTATGGGCATCGTTGCATTAATTGGTAATGGATCTGTGTTAGCTTCCGATAACGATCTTTCAGGCAATACGTATGGTATTAACAATTTAGTAACAAATCTTCACTTTGATGCGACTGAAAACTGGTGGGGTAATATTTCTGGTCCGTATAATGCAGGTGGTAACCCAACTGGCACTGGATCAGATGTAGTAGGAAATGTGACCTATTGGCCTTGGTATGAATTTAACGGGTATAGCCTTATGCCCATTGTCGATTATGATGTGGGAGTCCCCAATGTTGGTGCTGGCGATATCATCAAAGATTATACAGAAATCGAAATCGATGCTGTTGATAATGAAAGCGGCCTTCTTTTTATCACCTATCGGATATGGAATACCACACATCGATGGAGCCCATGGATGACATACAATAGTCCATTCACCTTGGAAGGTGAAGGAGAGCATCGAGTACAAGTCAATGCAACAGATGTCGCCGGAACAAGTACCTATGTCAGTCCGTATGTGTACTACGAACATAGAGTGGATGATGTATCCCCTATCGTTGATTTGATTTATCCAAATGGCGGTGAATTCATTTTTGACACGTTGCCCATTCAATGGAATGCTTATGACGGGATCTTTGATCAAGGTCAATTAGAATGGAATGCTTCTCTTTCTTTAACACAGGATTACCCTGGCCATATTCAAAGTTTCATACCGACAAAGGAAACCATACACTCCGTTTCGTTGTTACTCTATGGTGATCATGCGAATGTCTCGGTGAGACTCTTCAGTAGCATAGATCCGGTTCCTGTCGTTCTTGCGCAATCCACTCGAACTCTTGAAGATATCGGTGTCGCCTCGTCACCACAATGGGTTGATTTTCCGTTTGATTTACCAGTAGATCTCATTACGACTCATACCTATTATATTGGTGTTACACAAGAGATACTAGGAGATACCGGTTTTACCTGGTATTATTATGAAGATCCAGTGATCGATCGATACCTCTATGGCCATGCATGGATTAAAGGGGTTGATCAACTCATCAATAAATCAGCAATGGATTTTTGTTTCCAAGATCTCTATTGGTTAACAGATGTATCGATTACTGTCCAGTATAGTATGACAGGTGCTGCCCCATGGAGTACGATTGCAGATGGTCAACTAAATGATGGGGCATATGCTTGGGATACAGATTCCTACGGCATTCCCGATGGCACTGACTATCGTGTGCGAGTGCTTGCGACTGACGACATCAATAACATTGGATCTGATCAATCGTTTGGAAAGTTCACTGTTGATAATGTTGGGCCATCCGTCTATGATATTGTTATCATGGATACAACCATAAGCAGCACGGAATATACAAAGAATGGTGATAACCTAGAAATTACTGCGTCGATTCGGGGTGATCCTGAGACAATCCTAGCAGATCTCTCTTCATTTGGGAAAGGAACAGCAGTCCTTCCAACAAGCTTTACAGGAGGAACAGCAAAATGGGCCGTTAATGATATTATAACAGCCGTTCCAAATGGTCCAGTCACCGTGACGATAACGGTCGCTGATGCGACAGGTGATACGGGAACAAATACTGGGACTATCATTGCAGATAATGCAGCACCAAAAATTACCGTAATCAAACCTCGTGCAGGTTTATACATCTTTGATAGCATGCGCTTGCTTCCGTTTTCATATCCGTTCATCATTGGGCAGATAACATTCGAAGTGGATGTTTCAGATAATGGTTCAGGAGTGCAAAAAGTTGATTTCTATCTAGAAAATGAATTGGAAGCAACGGTCATCGAACCACCCTATGATTGGCTATGGGATCGAGCAGCAACCGGATTCTTCAATGTTGAAATTAAAGTCTATGACAATGCCGGGCATGCCATTTCCGCTGAAATTGACGATCTCTTCATCATTAACCTGGACATTATTGGTCATGGATAAGTTGCAGTATATACACTCCTGTAACATTCGATGGAATCACATGCATGAAATATGTCTTGGGATGATATGATGAATCCAGGTAGAAAGGGGATCATATGCTCTAGTATTCTCATTCTTTTATTACTTTGTAATGTCCCTTTTATTCCTCTCGTCACCTCTAATGAATCATGCCATATGCCTGAAGAAGACACCATAACGCTCGGTCTTCCTGTCTATCGGGCGGTTCTTGTTGCTGTGGGGCATAGCCAAAATCTCCCGTACAGTGTACAACAACTCTACGGCTTTAGATCGACTTTGCTCCAGGGTGGAAATTGGAACGATTCCAATATAAAAACTTATACTGAAGAGACGGCAACAAAAGATCGAATTCGTTCTGCAACTCAATGGCTTGCAGAGACCTCCGATGATAATGATGTCTCTCTTTTTTATTTCATTGGTCACGGGGCTGGGAATGATACACGTCACTGCATCATCTTGTCTGATGCATCGGTCTATGATGTGGAACTTGACCAATATCTCTCCAATATTTCAGGCTCTCTGATCGTCATCATTGATGCGTGCCGTAGTGGAGGGTTCATCGAAGAACTATCGAAAGAGAATCGATTGATATTAACAGCATGCGGCAAAGACGAAGACTCCTATCAAGTAAGAGATCTTGAAAGCGGCATGTTTGGCTATTTCTTCAACCTGAGCTTAACATGGACAACAAAAAAAGTTGAAATGTCCTTTTACTGGGCAAAAATATTCACACTCTATTATGGGTATAAACTGAGTAAACAGTATGGTGAAAATTACGTCATCCACCCTCAACTATCGGATGGAACGAGTGGCATGACTCGTGTAATCCTCAAGCATTCATATGCATGGAATATTTACCGAATGCTTAATGTACTAGTTGATACCGACAATAGTAATATGGTATGGCGTATGTAAAGAGAAACTAGATGATATCCTATGACATATAGTAACAATTTAAAAGCGGTTTCAATTTTATCGTTACTAGTGGCATTACTTTTTTTCAGTGACCCCTTAATGGCGGACATGGAAGAAGTACACATCCAAGCAACGGGGCCTGAATATCTTCTTGATCAATCTCAATTGAATGGATTGTATGAAGAAAACATCCACAGCAAAGTCTCATTGGCTCAAAGTTTTACCCCTACGTTGACACCCCTCACAAAAATCGAGGTCAAAATAGATAAACCACGAAAAACAGTTGATAGTCTCACTCTATCGGTTCGCCATTCCCTCAACGGTTCAGATTTAGTCGTATGTACTATCCCAGCAGCAGACATCCCCTATTTCACCAATTGGATTGAATGTGATATCAAAGATATCGATGTGACCATTGGTGAGACCTATTTCATCATGCTTCGATCAGGAACTTCATCTGATTCTCCGTACAAATGGATTAATGCCTACGATGAATCTGATAATGCCTATCCAAACGGAAGCATGTATCGGTACTATGTGCCAACAAACCATTGGGAGAGTGTTGAAACAGAATTTGATTATGTTGATGCATGTTTTCGGACATATTCATACCATTCATTGACTGATTTAATCGCAGAAGGGTTTTTCAATTGGACTGGTGTCAAACCTGCGCAAGATAACCTCACAGGTTTTTTTACTGTGAGAAATAATGGAACCCCCTTTTCAAGAATGGATTGGAAGATACTGCAATGGCCTAGTTGGGGGAACTGGACATTTTCTAAAAACAATGGGTCAAATCTTAAACCTGAAGATGGATATGACGTAGTCACCGTTTTTGTTGTCGCGCCGCATTCAAATGTCCCAGATGAATACCTTGGAAGAATCATCTTAGTTAATACACATGATGGAAATGATACAGCTATCATCCAAGCAAGGTTGGTTACCTTAAAAAATAAAGAGACCGCTAAGGAATTTTTCCGTTTGCCACTTATTTGGTATAAGATGATTTTTGCATATCATTGGTTGCGGTTCATTCAGTAATACGAGTCTTTTTTTATATTATAAATACTTAATGATAAAATATTTATAACAAACAATGTATTTCTTATTGATGGTGTATCATGAAGATACGAACTGAACTCATTCTTCTCTGCGTATGCATACTTTTGCTTCTTGCTCAGCCACTTTCTCTTGCAAGCATGCCACAAAAAACTTGTGCCACCGTTCATCCAATTGTTAGTGAATCTGGAGCCCTCTTTCACTTTGATCAAGAGAACTGCTGTCTTCATTTTCTCCGAGCATCAAGTATCCAATATCAATTAGATTCTCGCGAAATACTTGATCAGAACCAGTCAGCCACAAACGGTTTTGGTGTCAGATTTATTAATTCAAGTTGGTATTTTGCTCAGCGGTTCCAACCAAAAACTGACATCCTCACAAAAATATCATTACTCGTGAAAAAACATGGCATATTTCCCAGTGCATCAACCTTTACGATATCACTTCGGAAATATTTGCATGTTGATTTAAAAACATATTCTATCGATCCCGATGTACTTGCAGAAAACGCTAGCTGGTTTGAATGCAATTTTAGTTACATTCCCATTGCCGTTAATGAATCGTATTATCTTGTGTGCCACTTGACGAATGCATCAGAAGATGCATTTGTGGAATGGTTGTATGGGATAGGAGACCCATATATCAGAGGCCGTCCATTTTATTCGATAGATGGGAAAGAATGGAAAGAATATGACATGAACAATTTGAAACTAGATTTTTGTTTTCAAACAAAAGGAATTTTGAACAGCCCTCCCAGCCAACCGCAGAAGCCAAATGGTCCAACTGAGGGACAATTCGAAAAAGACTATACCTATGAAACGGCTTCTGTTGATGCCGAGGCAGATTCAATATACTATTTATGGGATTGGGGTGACGGAGAACACAGTGAATGGTTAGGCCCGTATGACTCAGGCGAAACATGTTCTGCCGTGCATTCGTGGCTGATTCAGGGTAGTTATCTCATAAAAGTGAAGGCAAAGGATACGTGGGGATTTGAAGAAACCATCTGGTCCGAAGAATTGACGATACGAATGAAAAAGACTCGTTCATTGAATTTGTTTGATATGCTATTCGAATATTATAATTAATAAAATATTTTATAAAAGATTCTTACATCAAAACGCTCTTCTTTTACCTACTGTTATTGAGATCTAACTAAGATTTCCTCACACTACTAGTGTGTAATGAACTGTATAAAGGGATAAAAAGACATATATCGCACTTTTTTCGCTTGAAAATCCTCAATCCACTAATGAGATGGTAGGCATAGGTTGATATGATTGCCAGAATATCCATTTTATCAAAAGGCATTAGAAAGAGTGAAGAAATCAAAAAATAAGTAATATTTAAATAAGGAGACCTATATTATAAATATAAAAGGGGAATAATACAATGAAAAAAGTAATAGCTTTCATGATAGTAGGCTTTTTTATTTTTAGTGGACTAAATGTGTTTGCAAATGCAGATGTTGACACCATTACAAATACGAAAACATCGCATATTGATGTTTCGGAACCTCACATTGCAACAAAGGACAAATATTGCTCTGTCACATTTCCTGAACAAACGGCCTTTTTACTAGAGGAAGGAAAACCGTTATTACCTTTCATTTCTCAAACCTTTTCCTTCCCGTTTGGAACAATAATTAACGATGTCCGTGTAGTGTCAGAAACACAATCATATACGCTCTCAGCGATGATTGAACCTGCCCCAAACCCGGCAATATTGAGCATCGATTTCATGGATACCTATCAAGAGGTAACACCTGATGAGAGTGTCTACCAAAGTGATGAGTTTTATCCGGATGCATCATATGCTATTCAAAAAGGTGTGGGATTATCTCATAATGAACATGCGGTCATCGTGACAGTAAAAAGTTTTTGTCAGTATGCTCCTGCAATGAATATGATAGAGATTCCTGTGTCGATTGATATCTCTATCGATTATGATTTACCCTCGGAGCCTATGATGACAGAAAGTGCGTATAAATTACTCATCATTACTGATGAGACATTTGCTGATGCGTTGCAGCCCCTTGTCGATCATAAAAACAATATGGGGATTCCTACAAAATTGGAGACAGTTCAACAGATTTATCCCAATTATAAGGGTGTTGCCGATTGGGAAGACGTAAAACTCCGTATAGCTGATGCTGTTCAACAACTAGGGGTTGAATTTGTCTTACTGGCTGGTGGCCATAAAGGACAGACAGATGAGTGGTGGGTCCCAGATTTTAGAAGTAAAAATTATGATGATAATGGAATAGGGGACATGGATCGGACCTATTCATCTGATCTCTATTACGCTGATCTCTTTAGATACGATAATATGGGGGCACCGTTCTTTGAAGATTGGGATACGAACAATGATGGGATTTATGCAGAAGGTCCGTACTATCTGTTTGGAGGGTACGACAATCCTGATTATTATCCCGATGTTGCCGTCGGTCGTATACCTATTAGATACTCGTGGGAGGTTCCCATTGTTGTTGATAAGATCATCACCTATGAGACGACAGCCTATGGACAAAGCTGGTCGAACTTGGCCATACTCTGCGGGGGGGATACGAGCCCCGAAGAACGATATCCTGATCAAGGCATCATTCGAGGTATTTACGAAGGAGAATTAGCCTGTGATGATGTTGCAGGATACCTTGAACAAAAAGGGTATGAGATTAAAAAATTGTATACATCTACAGGTGTGACTGGTGTGGATCAAGTAGCTGCAGAGATTAGTAAAGGATGTGGGTGGGTGACAATGGAGATGCATTCCAATGCTGCAACTGGTGGAAGCCATGTGACAGATCTGCTTCAATTTGCCCGGTTCTATTCCATATTACATATGGATCTGTTCAAAAACGATAATCAATACCCGTTCATGGTCAACGACGGGTGTCACAATGCGCAATTCGATGTCACCATGCAGAAAATTTTGATACATGATGGATTTTCAGAAGACTTTCCTTTTAGCTGGTATGAATGGATCCCCAGTGATGCCTCTTCTTGGTTTTTGTTGAAAGAAGGCGGTGGGGCGATTGGCGTTATTGGGAACACTGCTCTGGGATACGGATATCAGAACGCGTATTACAATATGGGTCTTGGTGGGTGGATCCAACCGCGCTTTGCGCATGCCTATGCAGTTCAAGGAAAGGAATACGCGGGAACTATATGGGCGCAGGGCGTAACAGACTATATTGATAATTTTCCTATCTACACGGATATGGTGGACCGAAAAACGATTGAAGAACGGGTGCTCCTTGGTGATCCGAGCTTGAAGATTGGTGGCTATCCTGTAGGACCTCAGGAAGAAGATATGGATGAGCCTGCTGATCCAGTCCAAAACACCCTGGGAACCGTCGATACCCCGGAATGGACCAAAGGGATGAGCTGGACGTATCGCATTGACAATATTGAGTTTGATTTTTCTGAAGTTCCCTCTCGGTCTGTTTATCTTACGTTGACCACGGGCGATATTATATTCACTGTTGATGACGTAAGCTCATCAACCTATACAGCGACCGTGAAAACAACTGATTTGGAGGTCTTTGCCGATCTCTCGTTAGATATGCAAAAAGAGAACGTCTCCAATATCGTTGGGACAGGGAAACTTGTGAATGCATCTTTGGAAGGCGTCATTCATTTCGATAAGACAACATTAGGATTCCAAGACATCCATCTCGTGTTCAACGGATCCATCGTTACAGAAAGCCTTCTTCCGAATTTCAATTTCAGCATCCCAGCTATCATTCTCAAGCTGGTTCCAGAAATACCGTTTTCCGTCAATCTTGATGTGACCTTTGATGAGCCCTATCAACTCTTCAATTACCCATTAGAATTAAACAAGGGCTGGGGACTTCCTGCAGGAACTATTACCTTGGATGGGACAATCACATCGCGCTACTTTAGAATCCTGTTGCTTCTTGATAGGATCGCCGGTCTGTTTGGACAGGATATACTTCCCCAATATCTCGCAGAGTTATTACCTGTGATAGATATCTCAGACCTCCTGAGTACCTTTGGAATGTCAAATGTCATTGAATTTGCGGGTTTAGACAATATGTTCGATGAAAACGCATTGAAGTGTAGAACAGAAGAAGAAGTAACTGTTGACGCAGGGACATTCACGACGTATGATATCTGGTTCATGGTCGGCGCTGGCGAGCTCTTTTATGCACCGGATATCGATAATATCGTCAAAATCGATGCTAATATCGACAGATTCATTCCTATCATGGACACCATCTCTCTAGACCTGATAGAGTATTCGGTGCCATAATCTCTCCTTTTATTCTTTTTCTTATTTTTTATTCAACTTTACAATATCACTAGCAACTTCGAACCTCTTTGTGCTATTTTTTTGTTGGATTTTCTACTTATTATGCAAGTATTTTCGCAGCTGTTGTTCAGAGGGAAACCTTTTTATTAACTCGTTCATATCATTTTGGTACTGAATTCTATGAAACTAGGAGTCCTTATCACAGTTTTTCTTTTCTTTACCTGTCTTTGTGGATGTGTAGAAGAACCTGGTGATTCCACCAATGATGATACCAATGGGGTTTCAGAACATCTCACTGATGTGGATTGGAATTACTATGTTTTTTCCTATACTAGCGGAAAAGATCTACATGAACTCTTTGATAGAGGATTTACAATTATCAATACAGAACTAACTTGGTTTGATCCGACAAATTCATCGTTTCTGTTAGAGATAACGCCGTCTAATAAGGATAATTTTACTCAGCTTGAACAAATATCAACAACTATGAATGAGAATATATCGCGATATGCCTTGCTTCTGAATACTTTTTCAGTATCCCCCACCTTCATAAATCATTCTGTCAAGCAACAACAATTGTTTGTGAACTATCAAAACTTGTCTAATATTTTTCGATCAATTAACTACAAAATACGTACATCCATTGATCGTTCAAATACCAGCACCCTTCTTGTTGATATCTCTGAAGATATGGTGGCCATATTTACAATCGATGAGTCTAGAAATGACATTATGAATGATCAGGTTGATATGATGATTCATATTCCAGATGACATATGGGATGAATGGACGAAAGACAGGGATTGGAGTTTTATGGATTAAGTGCTTTTTCCTTCAGTTACTTGCCCTATCTTCTGTTTTATACGCTATTATAAAACAGTCATATTTTAAAACCCATTGTAAGAGGACGACACACCTTGTAGTAGGTCTAAAGTACGTTTTGGGAGCGTATACTGTGTATTCAATGAGAGTGAGTAGATACTATACAACTTCATGTATACTTGGCGCATTTTTCAAAACGATACTTACGAGTATGAAGATAACCTTGTAATCTCACTTTCCATCTCTTTTGCCAAATCTAAAAAAACAGTGATATCGATATTATCCATAAATCCACCGACAACAACAACACAATTGTATCTTCGAAATACAACTCCAACTAATGGCAGACTAGACGCTGTTTGTCCAATCCACGATTCATCTCCGATTGTCTCATTGCCTGTTTCTACACCTCCCCAGTTCAGAATATTGTTTTTATACCGTTGATATACTTCTAAACTGTCCTTAACCGAATTCACTTTTAATATAATGATATTCATTGACTTTTTTTCTATGTCTAAATGTGCTCCATTGTAATTCATGAGAAGATATTCTGGAATTATTAATCCATATGTAGGATTAGTTTCTAATTTTTCAGTGTAATTTATTTCATACGTGTAATTCCATTGTGTCCAGTCATCTCCCAGATCTGGTTCGAGAATTGTAATAGATTCAGTAAATTTTTTTTCTTCTGTATCTGTACATCCGCTTAACCATCCAAACGTAACAGTAATCAAAACAATACTAGTAATAATACGTTTTTTCATTAGAGTCATTTTCATATGAATCGCACTAATAATCTTATCTCTAATAAATATTGTTGTTAGTTCTAGATGATTGCCATTGAATCTTCATAGCTTGAAAATGAATGTGAGCTAGAGAGTGTGAAATCGAATTTTTTTAACGTGTCGTCCACTCAAAATCAACCACTTGTCTCCAATCCCATGTTTCTCGGTTATGAATTGTATCAAACAAGGAATTCAATTTCAATTTTGATATACGAACACTGAATGGGTCAGACCAGTTACTCCACGCAAATTGTGCATCCATTACCCGAGCAGTGATCTCATAATTGCCAGAATCGACCCATTTGTAACTGATATTTACTTCCTGTCCATTGTCCCACACTGCGCCGCAGCATCCGCTTTCTTTGGTAATCATCTCGCTCCCAAAATTTATTTCAAGTTTCACTAATCCTTCATTTTCATCAGGATCTGAAACGGTAAATTCATAGGTGTAAACCTTGTTAACCTTTCCAGAAGCCGGACCATCAATTGTTGGTGGATTGGGTGGGGTATTATCACTAGAACAGTGCACCGTTTTGCTTATTACCGCAGCACCCGTCGCCTGTGTTTCGTTATGATAGAGGGGAATAAGGTTTCCATAGATGACATTGATGACAAAAAGAAAGGTATCTCCTCTATGAACCGTCACATCATGTAAGAACAGAGTCCCACTTCTTGATGTTGGCGTTTGGGTTACGTTTGCAGAGATGTTTTCTCCATCTAATGATAATGTTAAAATGACAATTCCCTCATCTGTGAATCCATTACATGTCATGTCAAAATTAATGAAAAAATCAAGCAAGTCACTTTCTGAATCTATTCGTATCCGTAAATCATTTTCTGCTTCTGCTTCAAGGATGCTGTTGTTTCCATCACCATAAATAGATGCATACCCAAGATATTCTCCTTCAGTTCTACTGCCGATAGCTCCCTGGATCGTTGGTGCGGGAATATTACAGGATGAGATTGAAAACAGCGCTGTCAACAAGAATACTATCAAGATTCTGTTAGAAATTTTTTTCATTATACAAACACCTCTCTATAATTAAATAAAATATGGTCCTTGCATTTAAATGTATCTTTTATGATAAAAAAATTAGAAAAATTTGCATTATAGGAGCATTCTAAATATCTTTACTACCTTCTTTTATTGATTTGGCCAACGATCATTCAATATATGAGCGCATGGTGAAAACCTACACTATTACTAATCGTTAAAATGAATCAAAATAAAGAAGAAAAAAAAGAAAAAAAAGGGGTTTTATGCGGTGATTGGTACTGGTTCTACCCATTCGGGACTGTAGATGACCATGGTTGGATCTCCAATGATCATCTGTTCACTGCAGATCTGTAGCGAGGATGTACCGTAAATCGTTGTCGGATCCATGGTGGTATAATCCCTCTGATGGAGCCAGATATAGTTTGCTGTGGCTTCACCAATGCTGATTCCTTCATTCAGCGTATCTTCTATGATCCACTGGTCAAGAACTTCTTCCTGAGGAGACAACCCTGTGTTCCCGTTTCCATACCAGATCGCTGCGCCATGTTCTAAATAGATATCAGGGCCAAAGTCTGATCCCGTCGTACACGACATCCAACAATTGAACTGGCTATGGAGATTCTCAAAGAGCTGATCGCACCATTTGAAATGAATGATGTCATACAGATTTGGTTCTTCAGAGTTAAACCATACTAGACCGTTGATACGAGGTGTCGGTGTCCGAAGGTTATCGTACAGATAGCCTCGCCAACCGTCCCACCATCTAAAATCTTTGAGATGTTCGTGCGAGACTTCAGCAAGGGGGAACTGTTCTTCGACATTCTCAAACATACAGCAGATTCCCGATCCTCCGGTTCCATGGCTGCAATGCCACATGAGACTGGAACCTGTGTTGTATCTGTCTAATATATTGCTCCATAAGGTATTTCCTTCATAGGTTCGGCCATGGGAGAACCCCATTTGTTTGATAATCTGGGTGATGAAATCGGGGTAGTTATTGCCATCGTTGCATTTCCATTCATGACCATTTCTGAAATTCATGAAGCACCCGCTTACCACATCTCTGCCGGGATTTGCGTAGATCACTGCAGGGTACAGAATATCCCGACAGATGTGCGCTGTGCACATCGCTGGGGTTTCAAAGAGGATATGACCCGCATAGGAGTTATTCCCTAGCATAGCACGGACCGCTAAATCTTGAATATCGGTATCACGGGGAGCAACAAACATGTATGCTTCCTTGCCTGGTTTATTTAAACCATAACTGTCGATCAACGAGTAAATCCCATCATGAATGCCCGTAAACCACGTCAGCTCCATGTCAAGACCCACATGCGGTAATTCTTTCTCATGGGTCAAATAATAAATAAATACCCGCAGCCACCCTGGTGACATGGGGAGTTCCGATGGATGATCCATCTGGGCTAGATGCGCGTTGGTTCGAGCGCCATGGTATGCTTCTCCAGCCCATTCTCGCCAAGCAGTGGTGATATCAAGAATGTTGTAGGCTTCCTTTGCCTCCCCAATATTTAACACTGGGCTTGCATGATAGGCAGCAATCATTGCTGATGGTGCAAAATACCCATCGCCAGTTCCTGAAGACGTAATAGTGATGAAATTCTCGGAGAGACTATTGGCCTTGATCGCATCGACCACCTGGGCAGTTGTTGTATATTCTGTAACTGATCCAGGAAGAGAAGCACTACTGATGTCTCCAATGTTCACAAATAGTATTTTGCTGACCCCTAGCGATGTTAACACACTGGTTGTGTCAGCGGGCACAGCATCTTGTGTCACGTAGAGCAATGGTGCATGGTTCAATGAGGCAAGGACTGCCCCATTTGCTGCGGACATCTCAGCATTGACCCGATCAGCATTATACTTGCGGAGATTGACTGAAATATGATAGGAGCCGCTAAATTCAGCGTACCCCGTTTCTTGATCAAGATAAGGAACGACAATGACCGTCCAATCTCCTGCCATGGCATAATGTATCGAATCAGAGCGCTGAGTGGCCGGTTCAATGATTGTTCGGCGGTAGTTCTCAAAGTTATGCTGCCAATGACCTCCATTCCAATAATGAATTGGTTGTATCTCACCGCCATTCCACTCTGGGACGGTCGGGCGTCTCATGTTTCCTTCTGGATCAACAAGATAGAACATCAGCCGTGATGGTTCATCGGTCTCTAGGTTAATTTCGATACTTGCATCTGAAGCATCAACGGGTATCGTGTACCGGTCGCCAGGGTATTTAATGATCTCAAGTTCCTCAAGGCCGGACTCAGAAGTAATCAGTGGCATCCAAATTCCCGGTTTCGTAATGGGATACCAGGTATCCATATCTGGTCCGCTTTCGTCATAGGGAGATGGCCAGTTGTCATCTTGGACTCGCTCATATCGAGGCGTAATGATGGCGGTATCACCACCAAATCCTTCACCTTTCGCCCACATGTGAATAGCCCCATACTTACTCCCAATGTTCATGATTTTTACAGAATCTGTCCCGAGTTTTAAAAAATCTCCAGGTCGTATCCTTGTGATTTCCGGAGATGACGACAAGGTGGCAGTCTCATCAATAACAGATAGAATCTCGTCCTCAAACTGACTGCCGTCACAGACAACCACCGCTGTGTCAGAAGAAGCCCAGTTATTGGTAGCAATCTCCTTTGCTGCAACAATAGGGTCACTTGGGAGAACAAATTCCTCGGCGACTACGTCATGGCGGTCAAGATATGTCTTCCAATCATCAAGGAGATACTGCGTTGTATCATCAACGGTTCCAAACCAATGGGTGATTGTGCCGACTCCTTGATAGACAATAGGAGAAACATATCGCTGTGCATTCTCAACATAGTTTGCTGCGGACACTGCTGCAATATATCCATATTCATCTTTATTAGTCTCAGGATCATCGTTAATAACAAAGGTTTGTGCTATTGGGATGATGTCAGGCTGTGGAATGGGTCCAACCGGGTCTTCTGCACTGCCACCTATACTCAGATCGAGCTCGTATACACCGGAGCCATAGAGGAAATAATTCTCTGGCCATTTGCTTGCATCCCAGCCAGGAAACATATCGATTTGTACTTTCCATGTTCCAGGCACATCAGCAGGATATTCTAGGTTGTCTTTGCCATAAAACTGTGCAGAGGTCACCTTCACGCCAGATGGGTTATAGAGATGTAGGTCAAAATCAGATTCCTCCAGGGCATCTATGGTGATAAAAATGCCATCCGCGTTTGGAACAGAAAAGCTGTACCAATCTTCCGTATCGGTACTGCTCATGTACCCTGAATAAGATCCTACACCAATAGGCGTTGCACTATTAATATCATCCCCAGCATCCCCACCTGTTCCTGCATCGTTTTGGCCGTTGATGGAAATAGCAAAGGTATATTCTCCAGCGCCGGATTCAGTAAACACATTAAAATAATACCGGTCTGTCACTTCGGCCGTTAACGTTTGGCCAATTGATTCGCCTGTTGCATCCGCAAATTCGTACGAGAATCCTCCTGTAACAGATGCTGTACAGCTTTGGCCTTGACAGATGGTAAAGGAATACCAATCACTGGTATCTCTAGAGGCAGCATCAAGAGTTCCCGTTCTTCCATTTCCTGGAATCGTCTCAACTACAGGTTCACCGATATACACTGGAAGTGATCGACGAACCTCATTACCTGCATCGATATTATAACCGATATCGCAATACGTTCCAGAACTCACGCTTGTTTCTTGGATTGAATAGGGAATGTCCAGTCGATTTGGCGCTTCTTCTGCATATTCCCACTGATTTAATGGAGTCCAAATGGTATTGGTACCGTCACTCGTGTCTGTATTTGATGAAGATGTAATAGGTGATGCTGCAATAGCCACGTAACTACCTATGAACAACATCGTCAGTAAAACAGCTCCAATTTTAATTATTTCATTTTTTTTCATATTTTCCCCCTTTCGTATATATCATTTATCTCTTACTGAATGCAAAGTATTGACTTTGCTATATGTATTTAAATAATATTGCTTCTAATTACTTAAAGGTTTTGATATTAATTTAGTACTTTTTAATATTCTAGTTTGATTAAAATAAGATAGCATAAGCAGAATTTTTTCAGTATGAGATAAATCATTTAAATATAAATTACAAATATAATCTTTCTTTTTTAATTTATTTATAGGTTAAAATTTAAAGAAGTATGCATATTTATACAAAAATTATTTAAACTGCTAAATTATTTGTAATAGTATAAAATACAACAATACCTTGGGGTAGTATATAAAAAAGGAGGCAAATTTATAATGAAAGGCATGAAAAAAGCATTATTTATAGGGGCAGTCTTATCGATATCTGTCCTAATGTGTCTACAGGCTGGTGCTATTTCAACTACATTAAGCAAACAAATGATTACTCCGTCTGCCACAAATTATGGTGCAGATACGTGTATCTCAACAGATAACAATCGCGATGACGATGTTCATCCTCGACTCGTTTTGGGAAAAGATGGGACTATGGTCTGTGTGTATGAGAAACACACTGGTATCTTCTCTTCAACCATCCCTGTTGCGTATTCAGTCGATAGCGGAGAAACATGGGTAACAGCGTTTGAGTTTGATTCCCTAGAGTTTACTGAAGGATCTGGGTATCTGCAATACCCTGATATTCTCTATAACGGTTTTGAAGATCTCTTCTGTCTCTCAATGCTTGATCCTTTTGCTGAAATGTATAACAACGAATTGTCCTTTATCCCAGGAGATATCGCTAATGCAGCAGAAGCAAGTTGGTATGGGATCTCTGGATCCGGTTCATCTGATTACTACTATTGCTCGATAGCCAATACAGATCATTTCTATTTCGCGCTGACAACTGAAGATGGATATGGGATTGACAATACCTTTGGTCTCTTTTACTTCACATACCCTGATTTCGAGAGCCCAGCAGGCATGGGTGGGTTTTACTACGATGGGCAATCTGAACATTTGTCCGCTCCCGCTTATGAATTAGAGATGGAATCCGGAGAACGTATTTTCATTACATGTGAAACCCGACTTGAGGCAGGCTCACAAATCACTGTAAAATCCACTGTGAACGATGAGGAATTACTCCTCAGCGGCGAACAGCAAAATGGTATGGATAAATGGTCAGATATTGAACAATACCCTGGTGAATACGTTGCCGCAGGAACAGACCCGGATATTTCTAGTAGCGGCAATAATGTGTGTCTTGTGTATGTCGATGGCGGCAATGTAAAATGCGCCTACAGCACATTTAGCGGTACAGAATATGACCCAGGATTTGCTTGGCAATTTTCAACGGTTGCGACTGGTGCATCGGCTCCAAGCGTCTACATGAGTGGCAATACCGTCCAATGTGCCTATGCAAAAGGTGGCAATGTCTATAAGGCAGTGTCTACTGACAAAGGAGCGACATGGGGCACCCCAGAAAAGGTCAATTCAGTCGATGGATACGTTGTAGCGGAACCCGGTTCCATTGATATCACTGATATTGGTATCGTTTGGACTGATTCTCGATCCGGTACGAAAGATATTTACACTGCAGGAGCTGCAGATGTAGCTATCCTAACAGTTGACAGTATCTCTGGCGGATTTGGGGTTTCAGCGGTGGTCAAAAATACCGGTACTGCTGCAGCAGAAGATGTACCCTGTAAGATTACCATCGATGCTCCATTGATGATTCTTGGTGGAGAAAAAACCTCAACAATAGACGTTCCAGCGGGCGGTCAAGCAACACTTAAATCTGGGTTCATCCTAGGTTTTGGTGGTGCAACAATCACCGTACAAGCAGGCGATGCTGCGAAAACAGCAACAGGAACAGTTCTAGGGCCACTAGTGATAGGTTTATAAACTTGGCATGAGTGCCAAGTCAAACCTCTCTTTTTTTCTTTTTTTATTTCATTTTTTTATACTCTCTCGTAGCGTTGTATTATTTATGTCATAAGGCATTTGCTAAGTGGTAGGAAGGTATTTCTTTTTTTAAGTAGTAACACGATATTTTGATGTATCTTCTGTAAAAAGTATATACGCTGTCTATATGATGACCTGATATCTCAATAAAGATCCGATACTAGTACTGACAGGAATTGTAGGATAAATATACAGAAAATGGATATGCTGCTAGAAAAAAGAAAAAGGAAAAAAAGCGGATTACAAGATGTCAGTAAATAATGCAAGTAATCCAGCTAGTAGGATGATAATCCCGATGATTCCTTGGAAACCACCAAGCCATTTCGCAAATTTTTCTAGAGATTTCCCTATTCTAGGTATGGCAGGTAATATTCCTACGATCATGATCAAACCTGCAAATATTGCAAGCATCCCTAGTATGCTATTCCAATAACCATATAGTATAACATAGAGTATTACTATTATTCCGATTATTGTATCGAACGTGCCTAACCATTTTGCGAATTTTGCTAGAGATTTTCCCAAGTACGGAACTGCTTCTAAAAAACCCACACAGAGGATTAAACCTGCTATTATGTTCAATATTGCCATTATATCCATAGTTCTCTCCTACCACCTCTTGATTTACTAATTTATTAAACCGGTAGCTTGTTTATATGTATTTCTGTTTAATTTAATTGCGTAAGATGGGAGCGTATTACTCAAATGTTTTCAGCTTGTTTAACGATAGCATACCATCTAGCTATAAACTTAATGCCTTATCAATAAAGTCTTCTAATGGTTAGGATTGTATCCTCTAACATCTATCCTGCTTTATTCGATACTTGATTAATCGATGCCATACAGCGATGGATACGAAAAAAAACATACAGCACAGTTAAGGCTAACACATCGGCTTGATTTAATACTGGCCCGAAGGAGCATACGATGCCAGGAACCATGCGATTAGGAGCGGAGGAGCAATGACAAAACTTCCACCTCCTATTCCTTTTATTATGGCACTCAATTGGGTGATTGGGCAAATCTCCCATAAATACAGATAGGTTCCTAAGACGATTAAACAGCATAAACTGGCGATGAGAACCTCCAATTGCGTTTCAGTTAAAGCTAGAGCATTGCAGGTCACTTCGATGAGACGATTAATCATCGGGATATCACTAGAAAATATCGCATCAGTAAATAAACTACCCGCTAACCCAAGAATTAATGCTTCCGTAATCATAATTCCAAGCGGGAGGAGCTCTGGTATAACACAACTCACTGCGCCAATTCCAAATCCCCAGATGCCAATAGATAGAGCAAAAACAAGTAAGAACACTGCTGGATTCATTTCAAGGTTCGATATAATGTGTTTAATTAGCGGATGAGTGTCCAAATAATCAGTCCACCCTGTAGAGAGAAGAGTTTTATTATGATCGCTTAAGAAATCTGCATCAAAGAGTGGAATATCTTCGTGAAGAGTGAGATTTGTATTGGCTAGATGCTCAAGCAGTCTGTCAAATGATTGGACACTTTCATTTTGCTGTATTGATTCAGTAAAAAGAGCGTATCTTTTGAGGGAGGGTAGTTTGGTAAGAATTGGTTTCTCAGAAAAAAGTGTGGTGATTGCCTGCATGGTGTGATTGTCTGAAAGTGATTGTATGATGGTTTGGATGTGAGGATCAGATGAAAAGAATACGAATTCTTCTAGAGGGTCCTCGCCATCGTTAATTTTTTCTATCATTTTCTTGTACATATATGTCATATTCTCAAAATGATTAACTTCATGGGTTGTCCTGTCTATATTCTCAATGCTACGTGCAGAAAGTGGTGCGAACGATGGTTCTTGAGGAGTTAAAGTTGGAAAAATAGTTATGAGTGTCAGTAGAATACCACAAAGAACAAAACATACAATCTTTCGTTTCATTTTTTCCTCCCGTTAGTCTGAACTTATAAGGGTTATATAAATATATTGCATAAAAATTTATCCTTGTTTATCTTAACAAACTTAAAAATTGACCGTGCGAATAATATTATTCATTGATTTTTTAACTTGATTGAAAGTGATTAAAAAAATTAAAAAAAAGAAGGGAGATTTATCCCTCAATTATTTTTATTGTTGGTCTCAAGATGAATTTGTTTCCTGCTTGATGAACGGACTCGTATATATCAAAGTCTAAGGTAAGCACTGTTATCTCATTTTTGACGATGGTAAATGGATGAATAAGTTTAATCACATGCGAAGGGATTTCAAGAGAATATGTTGTCATGTTCCCACTTTCATTCACTTCGATTTTGGCGTCATTAATCGTCAAACGAATTTGGGTATATTTTCCTGCTTCGAGTTCCTTTTCACCTAAAAGAACGCTTACATTTTGGAGGGCAATAAGATCAAATTCTTGTGATTCATTGACAATGACCTGCCATCCAGCTTCCGGGGTATCGTCATCGGGCGACCCGCCAATGATGACTCGAATAGTATCATAATCGATTGCGCTGACGTTGTCTTTTACAGTCAGATTGACAGTGTACGTCCCATTTGTCGTATAGTTGTGGGTTGGGTTTTGCAGATACGAGACCGCCTCATCGCCAAAGTCCCATGACCAATTATAGGGTTCTATTCCCCCAGTGGCAACTCCCCCAAAGTCAATATCTTCACCTACGACTCCCTCATTCCTGCCTGTTACACTCGCTAGAAGGCCATCATCATTCTCATCGATGTCTTCCTCGTCATCCTCGGTATTGTTTGCTGCTGCTGTATGCACTTGGACCATCGAGATATTCACATACGCATGAACGATATCTAGATCGTCTTTGGGCTTATCTGTTATCTTGAGTTGGAGGGTCCCATCAACGGTTTCAGGTTCTTCATCATCTGTCTCTGTGAAACACCCGGTGGTAAACACCGTTAGTGCTAGCATTATTCCCACTAATAGTATGCTACTTTTCTTCATATATCATACCTTCCATGTCGCCATCATAAAGCAGTCATATCATATAAATGTTATTAATTATTGAATATTTATCCAGTGTAATGAACGAATAAGAAAGATGCTAATGCCTTCAATTAACTGTAGCTTGCTCGTATCCATCCATAGGTAGCACCATAACCCATGACACTCCCTCTCCAAGATCCAGTAAGTACTCCTGAAGTAGCGTTATATGAATCAAAAAGACCTACGATATTGATAATGCGGCTGTTGACTGCTGTTTGAATGATGAACCGATTTCTTGATTGGATTCCTTGAAAGCGAAACATCCGTTCTGATCCAACTAGGCAACCCGACCCATACAGCAGATGCTTGTTTCTTGCATCGGTAAAATATCCGTCCAATGAAAGTTTTGTTTCTCTGTCGTCCTTGAGTCCTAGTTCAGCGTGAAAACGTCCTCGATGAAGGTTGTGTATATAAGGCATGCTAATGGCTAGTGGATCAGACCATACACTCTCTGCCCCTGCAGTATCCTTTACCATTACTTTTATACTATAGCTCCCCCAAGCTGTCCATAAATGTGACATACTTGCAGTTTGACCAGAAGCATACGGGCCAACCCACCCGCTATTTGTCCCATCAGCCCAATCAAACCAATAATAGAGTTGGTTGCTCTCGGGATCTGTTGTTGTTGAAGAATAGGTATACGATTGCCCCATTCTTCCCATTGAAGGCCCTTGAATTATTGGTTTGAGTGGTGGCATATTTGATGAAATGGTCACTATTTTTGCCATCGAAAACGGACTCTGTGCCCCGTGTTCATCCTCTGCCTTGACTTGTATATGGTATGTTCCTCCTAAATTCCATGTATGGGATCGTGTGTCCATGGTGCCACTGTTTAGTAGTACACTCCATTCATCAATAGTACCATCTCCATTCCAATCCCAACCGAATTTTATTTGATCCCCATCAGGATCTGTAGACGACGTAGTAAAGGTCAATACATGTCCGGGACTACCAGCATCAGGGCCTGTTGGCTTTGTTGGTGTGTTTGGTGGATCATTTGCACCAGTTATTGTGATCACTTTTGCAACCGAAAACCCACTTTGTGCCCCATGGGTATCTTCTGCTTTCACGCGTACATAGTACGTTCCAGGATAATAGAAGGTAATGTTGATAAAATATTTTGTTCCAGAAGGATAATAGTAGATAGACCAATAATCAATCAGTCCATCGCTATTGTGGTCGATTCCATATCTGATAGAGTCGCCATCAGGATCTGTTGTATTCGTAAAATAGGTCAATGCTTGATATATTGGTCCCGTATTTGGTCCAGTTAATGGAGCAGGAGTATTTGGGGGATGATTGGTAGATGTTGTATTGCCCGTGATAACAAATGCAAGATCTAGAGACGTTTCAAATGTTGGAGGTTCAGATAAATTCATCCACTCTAGCTCATACCAAAAACCATGCACCGCCTGATCATTCCAATGATTGTCTGATGATTTCCATCCCCACCGTGGTTGAGGCGATTCTGGAAGAACAATAGCGGAGATACTAAGCCAATAAATCGTTCCATTTTGCTGGACAAATGGGTTGCTAATATTTTCAATATTATATTGCCAATATAATGTATGGTCATCAGGCATATAGAATCCTTCACCTGCATCATACCATCCTTGCAGTCCTACCCATGGGCCTGCAACAACCCAATCATCAAAGTAAAACGTCCTTTCCCACAGAGTATCGCCAGGTCGACTATATGGGATACTATGGTGGTCTGATGGTATATCTGCTGCAATAGCTACTGAAAAAGCAACAATTGTTCCAACAGCATCATTCTGCCAGGACCCCCAGAAGTGGATATCTGTAATTGGTCCTGTTTCTGAACACTTCCAATCGTCAGCCAAGCAGTTTTTTGGAAACATTGCTTCCACATAGGTTGCATCAACATCCCAGCCATTTGGATCAGGTAATTGTGGAAAATGCATGTTATAATCGTCACCGGGATTCCAATCTGTACGTCCGGTATCGGGTTCTTCAATCAATACCTGTTCATGATGGATATCAGATATTCCAACAGCAGGTATATTAACAGTAGTAAGTAACAGCATTAACACTACAACTAACATATTGTGCATGTTCATTTTTCTCATCTCTCGTATTTTTTCCCCAAATTCAATTAAATACCATATAATCTTTGTTTCTTATAGTATTTATATGTTCCTCATATGAATTTCCCATGTAAACTATACATTCGAAGTATTACTTTGTGGGCACTATTTGTCATATATAATTTTTAATTCTAGTTTTATAATAATCGAAAGGTTTCAAACGAAGTACCTACTCGTTATATATAATTCAATATTAGTGAGTAAGAAAAATAATGGCCTATACTGATACTGATAAAATACAAAGACATAATCACTATGTTATTTTACTTTTGCATGATAAGTAAGAAACCTTTAAATATGGTCTAAGTAATATATTATTTTTAATAATAGAATTATGTTCGGGGGCAACTAATTTAATCGAATGTTTATATACCCGAAAGGTCCTTTCAACTATTAAAAGGGCGATTATAAAGTAAATAATAAAGGGGCGAAACATGATGAAAATAAAAAAATTTGAGATAGGAGCAGTTGCATTGCTAGTTGTTGGTTTATTAGTGACAACATCGGTAGTGGCAATAATTCAGACACAGGAAGAGACTCGAGAAATTTTTACGAATAAGTCCGTAAAGACGAATATGCACATGGATATGGCGCAGGCATACACCGTTGAAGAAAAAATACGCTATCCGTCAAAAGAGGGTACAGTTGGCATACCTCTGTTTGAAGGGTATACCCCGGCGGTATCAAACAGCGGGTCATCCATTTGTTTTGGGTTTACTGACGTCAACTATGAAAACGTGTGGTTTTCAGGTTCTCCAGATGCAGGTCAAACATGGACCGATGGTATAGGGTGGCAGATAGATATACCTCCTGAATATCCTGATGTCGATGGATGCGGCGATGGACGGTTTATCGGAACGATGGTGCCAGACTATAATGATTATGATGGAGGTGCCATGTATAAAATGACCGTTGACGATGTGTCAAATGCACCAGATTCATACAGCCTATCCTATTGGACGTTCAATGACCTTGGCGATGGATACTACGGGTTTATTGATGTTGCAGCCGGCGGATATACGGCAGCGGACCCAGTAGAAAATGAATGGGCGTACGGGGTTCATTCAATCATTGGTGACCATGGCGAAATTGGTGCTGAAACGGGTTTCTTTACCTACCAATCCAATGCTGATGGCATGGCATGGATTTATACTCTTACAGATACCCCAGGTGGATTCAATGGATGTGAGTCAACAAGCTGTGATGTTGATCAGGACACGCTTCACTCCTACGCCGCTTACACGTATGACCATGAAGGAGACCAGGACATCTATGTCTTTGAAATGAATCTAGGGACGTGGGGAGAGTATTCAGGGTATCCAATTCATGAGCAAGCCTGGGACAACTATATTACCACTGCAGGAAATGATCATGCGATTGACATTTCCGCGTACAAAAATAATGTGATCCTTGTATCAGAGCGCGATGGCGCTATTGTTGCCTATGCCTCACAAAATGGTTTAACCAGTTATCAGACGGTGACTATAGCTGCCGCGGGAACGTACCCGCGCGTTGTGCATACCGACGAGAAGAAAGCGCTCTGCACGTATGAGAAAGACAACAAGCTAGTATCGGTCATGACCGAAGATGGCGGATTGACGTGGTCCCCAGCAAATGACGTCTCAGATGCGGCAGAAAACGTAGAGAACGGCGATGTCTGTGGGTTTGGTGCGATCTATGAAGCAGATGCGATCTGTTATTTTGCTCCAATCGATACCAATATGCCCATCATCGAAATCGAATCAGTGTCCGGCGGGTTTGGTGTCAAAGCGATCATTAAGAACTCAGGGACGGCTCCTGCAGAGAATGTCGCCTGGAATATCAGCTTTGATGGCGGTGTCTTTGTTGGCAAAGAGAAATCGGGAGTGATAGCCTCGATTCAGCCTGGGGCTTCTGTGACTATCAAATCCGGTTTCGTTCTTGGTCTAGGGAAATCCGACATCACGATAATTGCTGGAAGCGCATCAGAACAAGTACAAGGGACAGTCCTTCTGTTTTTCGTGCTTGGTCTCTAAGGTAGTTACACTACCTTTTCTTTTTTTTATATTTTTCGTATTGCTAGCGTTATATTGTCAGTAATAGATAGAGAAACGTTTTTTTAAAACATTGAACTGAAAAAGGCAGTGTACATTTTTTTTGCTTGTGTTGTAAGAAAGATATATAAAATAGAAGTAAATTTATATATTTAAGTATTAATATTGATAATCGCTTCTCATTTCAATTCATGTACGAGGGATGAATGTGAAAATACAGACATCGAAACGAATTGTACCACATGCCCATATCCAGCGTGTGGTGGTCCTCGTTGTTCTTTTGACCTTGATGGATGTTTCGTTCGCACAGTCATCGAGTATATCAGACAAGTGTAGCGACTGTTCAACAATCGTATTGAGAACTACCCAGGGTATGGTAGAACAGCCAACCGATGACACGCTTGACCAATTTCAGATTACATGGAAAGGAGGTATCTCCGTGTCCATGCCCGATATGCTAGCCCAATCATTTCAACCTTCCATGAACATCCTGACACGTGTCCAAGTGCTCATGCAAAAGACCATGGCGACGTCGCAATATGTCAAACTCTCTATTCGAAAAGAGCTCGATGGGTCTGATCTGACCTTCACGATTGTGCCTGCGACTGATCTTCCAACGAGTAAGTCCTGGATTGAGTTTGATTTTCCAAATATCTCGGTTATTCCCATGGACATGTATTACATCATATGGGCGCCTCATGATGTGAATATGTCATATGTGTGGTGGGGGTATGATAATTCGAATTTCGATAGCTATCCAAGAGGAGAGGCATGGCTCTATAGCAAGGGAACGTGGACGAGCGATGGATTTGTCTTCAGAGATTGGTGTTTTAAGACCTATGGGTATCATGCGAGTCAACCACCAGTACCTCCTAGCATCCTTACCGGGCCGACAGAAGGTCTCTCATGGCAAAATCTCACGTTCGAGGCAGTCTCGTCTGATCCCGATAGCGACATGATCAGGTACGGGTGGGACTGGGATGGAGATGAGTCTGTTGACGAGTGGACGGGATTGTATCCCAGTAGTACGCCAATCAACAGTACTCACGTGTGGGAGCATGCAGGCGTCTACGAGATACGGGTGAAGGCAGAGGACAGCTATGGCGCGCAAAGTTTGTTTTCCCTAGCTCATACCGTCACGATCTCCAATGATCCGCCCCAGAAACCGGACGCACCGAATGGTACCTTCTATACCTTATATGGGATCAATACAACCTATTCAACAGTGGCAAGCGATCCAGATAATGATACCATCAGGTACGGGTGGGACTGGGATGGAGATGAGTCTGTTGACGAGTGGACCGGATTCTATCCGAGTAATGTACCTGTCCGGTGCTCCCATGTGTGGCAGCATGCTGGCACCTACTATGTACAAGTCAAAGCAGAAGACGAGTATGGCGCTCCGTCCTCTTTTTCCAATAAAACCCGAGTGATCGTCATTAGCATGGATAATGACCCACCCCAAAAACCGAACACCCCCGAAGGGCCCTCTGTGGGACGAGTTGGCATTTCCTATTCGTACAAGACATCATCGCATGATCCGAATGGTGATGTCTTATGGTATCAATTTGATTGGGATGACGGGACGGTGGGGGAATGGGTTGGGCCGTATGCCTCGAACCAAACGGTGATTATGTCGCATGTGTGGCAGACGAAAGGGTCATTTCAGGTAAAAGTGAAAGCAAAGGATGCAGCGGATGCAGAGAGTGTGTGGTCTGATCCGTTGTCCATTACCTTGCAAAAAACCAAGTGTGTGCACGCGACATTGTCCAATGTCTTGTTTGATTTCTTTGTGGGAACACAGGACGCAAAAATTTGTGTTTTTTTCCCATCATCTTGTTGGTCGAGACGGTGAGTTTTCGAATGCATCGTATGTCGCTACTGAGCCGCGCGTCTCTCCGTGTTTACTTTTGAATATTTTTTTGAGTTTCTGCATTGTGCTTTTCTGGTGTTCTATTTCTTCTGAGACTCATGTAATGTTTAGGTCGTGATCGCGTTAGCTTATTGTCAACATTTTATCGAAGTTTTTCGTATGTGTTTTTACTTTTTCGTATTAGTTTTTCTTTTGCTATATTCACCCTGCATGCATGGTTCCGTTACGTATGAAAATGTCTCTAGTCTTTTTCCCAGCATCTTGTTGGCAGAGATTATGAGTTTCAGTGTGTGTCTTGCTGGTCTGACGGTATTGTAGTGTAGAAATAGAAATAAATAAAAAAAAAATTTTGAAAAATCTTAGACAATTAACTGAAAAATATTAGTACATTTTTTCATTGAATCTGTGGTATTTTTCTAAATAATGCAGACATATGTTGAAAGTGACCACTTGCTCAATTGTCCATTCGCATCTTTTGCAATGACTCTTATTTGATAGATCCCCCTATTCTGCCAGTGGTGAGTTGCAACGACAAGCCGATTGGACGCTAAAGCCCCAAGCCAATCGCTGTATGAGTTTTTTTCCCATTGAAATTTATAATACACCTTCTCCGAATGAGTGTCCTTTGTCTTGGTACAATACATCTGAGTTTTTCCCTGAAACCCTAGGGGAAACCCTAGTGGTCTGAACGGTTGCTGAGGTTGATCAGAGGTAAAGGAGACAGTGAGCGTTGTTGTTTCATTGTAATATAGGGGAAGGGTGGTCATATGAATGGTGCGTTCTCTCTTGTGATCAGTGAACAGCAGATCATATTGATGAGGGGCGCTAAGAGGGTGTAGGGGATACAGACACACCGTATATGCCCCATCGGTTGTCGCATCAAACCGAATGTAGAGGCTTGTTTGCAATGACACGGGGTCACATTGTCGAATCGACACCTCTGACAATGGTGTCAGTGTACCGTTCTCCTCTTCTGTAACGATCCCCGAAATGAGTATGCCATGAACAACTGGTGTTGTTTTGATATTATTTGACATGTTTGATTCGGGGATGACGCTGTTGGAATTGATAACGGCTGTAATCGTCTGCGGTTTTTCAGTCAGGTGCACTTGGGTGCATCCACCGATGGTTTCTCCTTTATACCATGTGAAAGGGTCGATAAAGGAGGTTTGGTTCACATAGGCAAATGGGATGGTCTGTTCATCGAGGAGTAGGGAGATATTAAGCAGGATTTGCTGATACGGAGTTGTATAGGTATCGGCGGTGTTGTTGACCAAATACCGGATGTAGGTAGTTCCATTGTTTAGCTCTGACCACCATGATTCAAAACAGATGAACTGCAGGTCAGGAAGCAAGGTATGACTTATAGAGGCTGTTTTGATGGATTGGGCAGAAGAATACTGGTCAGAGGACATACAAGTTGTCACTAGGAGGATCAGTACCACAATTATAAAACGTTTAATCGTACCATGTAGGTCTCTTTGGGAAATAAATTGCACAACAGGTCTCATAGTAAATATTATCATAGCGTAAAAAGAATAAAAATATTTGCTTTTTTTATCCTTTTATGCCAAAATGCTCTGATTATTTTCTCGGTATATATTTTTTATCGATAATTTAATATTTTTAATCAAAAAATATTTAAATACCTAAGTTATATGACAATTAGGAGGTATAAAATACTATAAAAGGGAATAAATATTATTATGGAATTGCCTGAACTTGGGCAGAATGTTTAAGGAACATGCGTATTTTATAAGGGGGTAAGGCAACAAAGATCAATATATTATAGGCAGAAATGTTGATCGTATACCAATTGTTTTCAAGTATTATCATACGGTCAAATGAAATAACAATACTAAGAAAATAAGGAAAATAATGAATAAGATAGATAGAAAATTGGAGGAAAAATAAAATGAAACAATATATAAATGAAAAGAGGCTGATGAGTCTAGCCATTGCCTTTATCATGTGTGCGACGGTCTTTAGCATCACATCAGTGGCAGATGAACCTACTATTGAACCAAATCTTGTGAAAATGTCACAACGAGCTGCTCCAAATATTGACAGCAGAGGGTATATTTTACAGTATCACGACGGCTCTCCATGGTATTATTTTAAAATTCCAAATACCGCTACGCACGAAAACTTCAATGAACGATTCACCATGCCCTTCGCAGGTACCCTTGATACCGCATATGTCATGATGTACTCAGCGGGAAGTGTGGATGTGACTGGAGAAGGTATTGATGTCATAGTATGGAGCGATGATGGGACAGGCTTACCAAGTACAGAACTTGGGCGGGTGACGGTTCCAACAGCGAGCATCACCTTTGATACCTGGACCGCTGTTGATTTGAGTTCGCTTGCGTTGACATTTACCGCAAACCAAGATTTCCACATCGGTTATACCACAGTGAATCAAGCCGCGGGTAATATCATGGCCATCTTGAGTGACGATGGATTACCAACTCCCAATAATATCAGAAGTTCCTGTTATTTATCTACTGGTACGTGGAATTATATTAAAAACCTGTATACGGGAAGTATCGATGTTGATTTCTTCATTGCAGCAGAAGTGACATCGACTGGGACACAATGGCCTGACTGTAAGATGCACTATCCGCAAGAGCCCGATCCAATTGGATGGGATGTCTTTGCGATGTATCCCTCCAACCCCGTCGCTGATGATTTCATGTGTATGGAAACAGGGTATATCACGGACCTACATTTCTGGGGTTCCTGGTATTTAGATATAATGCCCCCTGGGGGCATGCCACCTGGATTCCATATCTCCATCTATGCAGATATTCCGGACCCTGATGGTGCATCGGGACCATTATACAGCGAACCAGGTGTCAAACTCTGGGAGCAGGATGTCTTTAGTTTTATAACAACTCCAATGCCGCCCTCTCCTCAGGGATGGTTTGAACCACCGGATTATTTCGAACCCCAAGGCAATCACCAACAATACTTCCAATACGATATTTTCTTTACAGCACCCTATTTCCTACAGCACGAAGGCACGATCTACTGGATAGAGATCATGCCGTATCCTGATCCATCGGGATTCTGGGGCTGGAAAACATCACAGAATCATTTCAACGATGATGCGGTGTATCTAGGTGAAGAACCGTATCAGATTCCCATTTTAGAAGAGAATTTTGATGCATACACACCAGAAGTCCAGCTCTTCCCACCGACCGGATGGAGCGTACAAGGTATTTCTTCACCATCCTGGTTCCAAGTGCCAACGTCGTACTGGGCTCGATGTAATAGAATTATCAATCAAGCATCAGACGAATGGCTGATATCAGAGACATATGATTTTACAAGCAACCCCACAGTATGGCTAACGTACTATGTGTATTTCTACAATTCAACCTCTGATACTGGTGGGACCTGGCTGAAAGTGAAAGGGAGTATCGATGGAGGTGCGACATGGCCCTATACCATCGTCCAAAACGCAACGAGTGTCTCAGGGTATACGCGAAGCTATGATATCTCATCCTGGGCAGCAGGGCAATCCAATGTGAAAATTGCGTGGGAGTTTATCTGTCCTGCGATTAGCACTACGGTGTACGACTACGTCTATATTGATACGGTGACACTGGGCGTTCCTGCCATCGTGCCATTCCCACCAACTGGGTGGACAGTGTATAACGTCGATGGAGGAGATCAATGGATACTCTACTCAACATATCCGCATTCAGGTGCAAAATGTTCCCGCTGTATGTATGATACTGCAAATAATGACTGGCTTGTGTCAAAGCCAATCGTCATGCCATCAAGCCCCGTTGATTTCAGTCTATGGTTGGCACGATATTCCTTATCCTATTCTGATCTCTGTGAAGTTTGGTATTCCACAACAGGTAATACCGTAGCTGATTTTACAGGTACTGGAACATTGTTATGGAGTGGTGATCCAGCAACAGCTGCACCAACTTATACACAATATTCGTTTACTATACCCGTGTCAGCAGGAACAACGGTGTGGTTTGCGTTGCGATACGTTGGAACTAACGATTGGTATGCATATACCGATGACTGGACGTTCCCAGACGGATCAACAGAAGGATTCGAAGGAACACCTGCAGTAATTTATTATCAGCAAAACTTTGCTAATATTATTCCTGCTTCAGGGTGGCCGCCTGCAGGGTGGACCATGCAAGTGGTATCAGGGACGGATACGGATAACAAATGGAAAATAAACGATACTGTGACCTATCCAACCGGTGTCATTCCAAGGAGCCTACCATATATGGCAGAGTATGATGTCTACATCATATCTGGCGGAAATAGGGCGCGGTTATATACACCGGCTATGGATTTCAGTACAGGTACAGGCCATCAAATATCCTTCATGATGTACCAAGATGATGATTCTGCCACGAGTTTAGACCATGTGAACGTCACCGTCTCAACGGATGGATCAACGTGGACGAATATCACTCAATTTTTCACCTATGACCCAACGGAAGGTTGGAAGAACAAAGTGGTAGACCTCAGTGCCTATGATGGACTTTCCTCGGTATGGGTCGGATTCCTTGGGGTCAGCTATTACGGGTATAACAACGTGTATATCGATGACGTATCTATAAGTTATTTCGGAGGATATGTTCCTGCTTGGATGGAATTAATCGATCCAATGGAATTATATTCCCTTGACATGGCCTTTGTTGTGACCGGTATACCAGATTACCCACCAGTTGCGTGTTACACCTGGATTGATGCCGACGGGTCTGGAACAGGAACGTTGATTAATTTCGATGCGAGCTGCTCGTCTGATGATTATGGTATCGTCCTCTACGAGTGGGACTGGGACAATGATGGCACGTACGATGCAACCGGTGTCACGCAATCCTATGATTTTGGTGATGCGTTATCGCATGACGTGACCTTACAAGTGACCGATACCATTAGTCAGACTGCTACGATTACGAACACTGTACAAGCAAGTATCCCTGTTGACAATCCACCAGTGGCTTGTTTCAATTGGGTTGATGCTGATGGTATTGGACTTGGGACGTTAATCAACTTTGATGCCAGTTGCTCGTCTGATGATTATGGTATCGTCCTCTACGAATGGGACTGGGACAATGATGCAGTGTATGATGCAACAGGTGTCACGCAATCGTATGATTTTGGTGACACGTTACCCCATACGGTGACCTTGCAAGTGACGGATACGATTGGACAAACTGCTACAATCTCAATTACCGTTCAGGCGAGTGCGGGTGTGGACAATCCACCAGTTGCCTGCTACACGTGGGCTGATGCGGATGGAACAGGTGTAGGAACGTTGATTAATTTCGATGCCACTTGTTCAAGCGATGATTATGGTATCGTCCTCTACGAATGGGACTGGGACAATGATGCAGTGTATGATGCGACCGGTATTACGCAATCCTATGATTTCGGCGATACTGATCCACATATCGTGACGTTGCAAGTGACCGATACGATCGGCCAAACCAGTGTGTTTACTGACACAGTGCAAGCAGAGGCGCTTGTCGAGATACTCGATGTCGAGCAATCCACCTTTGACCGTGGGTTCCCCATCCGTCATACCAGTGATGGAGATTGGGGTGGTGCACAGAACTTCACTCCAACCATTGATTCTCTTACCAAAGCAGAAATTTACATAAAGAAAATGGGCGTGCCAGAATTCGACCTGACCGTGGAACTTCGATTAGACGGACCTCAAGCAACACTCCTTGATACAGTTGTTATCCCTGCAGCAACGATTCCGACCGATTGGACATGGGTAACTGTTGATTTTGCAGATACGACGGTCGGGACAGGATCAGATGTGTTCATCGTGTGCCCACCGGCGCCACCTGGCGGAACAACAAGCTACGGGTATGAGTGGGGCTATGCCTTAGGCAACCAATACGATGGCGGAGCGTTCTGGTTCACCCGTAACGGCGGTGGACTGTGGCGAGACTTGCCAACGATGTACGAATTTGTCTTTAAGACCTATGGATATGGAGTGTACGTTGATCTCCCGCCGACAGCCTGTTACAACTGGGTTGATGCCGATGGGTCAGGAGCGGGAACAGCCATTAATTTTGACGCATCATGCAGTACGGACTATGAGGGGATCGTCTTGTATGAGTGGGACTGGGACAATGATGCAACGTATGATGCAACCGGTGTCACGCAGTCATATGACTTTGGTGATACGGCCTCTCATACGGTGACAGTACGTGTCACTGATACCATCGCGCAAACCGATACAGTAACCCAAGCAGTCCAAGCATCAGCTGGTTCCGTGGTGGTCCTCTCTGAAGACTTTGAAGGTGGGGTGATCCCATCCGGGTGGACTGTTACATCGTACGATGCGGAAACATGGGAAGTCAACACCGATTTTGTTGGTAGTGGTTCATACTCGGCACGTGTGTGGTGGAGCTATTACGAGCAAGATGAGTGGCTGATTAGCCCAACCCTAGATCTGTCATCGGGAAGCGGCAGTTTGGATATCTATACACAATTCATGGGGTCAAACTACGCTGATTTCGATTGGATCGAACATGATACTGTGGAGATATCAACTGATGGCGGGACAAGTTGGACCGAAGTGACAGATTTCCCCTATGATTACCCTGACAATGGGTGGGGAGCGTGGGGAGCATTTACGGTGGATTTATCGTCCTATGTAGATCCTGGGGACAACAACGTAAAAATTGCATTCCACAGAGTCACTCCTGATGGCGGGTCAGCTGCTTGGGGAATCGATGACCTAGAGGTTTCTTCATAAAGAGAAACACAGAATTAAAATAGGCGAAAACATAGGGGCATTTCCCCTATCCTCTTTTTTTCTTTTTTTTGGTTTCATCATTCTTTGTTGAAACTAGTCAAGGAAAATATTCAATTAATATATTGAACCATACGCGTATGGGCATTCGTAAACCACCTTCTGATCATGGTTGAAATTTTTGTTACGATACGTATCGATAATCGTAGTCTTGCGGGATGCTTCATCATCTTGGACGCTGTCGTGCACCACAAGTTCGACCGGCCGACAATCGAATGGTACCATCGGACGATCAATGCTACGCTGCATCGGTGCCAGTCGTATGCTATCGTATGTTAATATCGTCCACTAAGCGGCCGCGGCGAGTGCAGAGCTATGTTCAAGAGCGTGATGCGCTGTATACTGCTACGCCGTGGACCTCGACGTTGGCATGCCGTAGCCAACGTCGTTCTACTAAGCCTTATATCATATAGAGATTTCCAGGGTGTGCAGAGGCTTGAGCCCAAGGCTTGGGCAAAGGCTTGGCAAAGGCTTGGGGTAAGGCTTGACATGAATTATATAAAATTGAAAAACCGATTATATAAAAAGAATAATAGATAAATCAACGAGGCGCAGCTGATGAGCATCATTAAACCACGAATGGAAGCAAAAAAGGTAAGCGATGACCACCATGGTGCTCGTCTTATATCTTAACGTAACTCGTACGCTCTCACTAAACAAAAATATAATATAAATAATACGATTCTAAAAACTTCTGGATGCTTGTTTTATGAACACTGACGTTCATACTTCTTCACATAAATATTTTATTAAGGTGCAGTGGACGTTGGTCCTTGTCTATCCTTTGCCCACCGTTGCAAAAGAGAGTATCGTCAACTGATGCTATACAACCCACAAATGTTATTTTTCAAGATTTTTTAAATTAGTATTTGGAAGTATCTTGTTAAAGTGTAGAATGAATTATTGATTATTTTATATTGACTAAAAATGTATCTATAATTTGTTCTAATTATTGACATAATCTAATTGCTCAAACATCCACACGGGTAAAATACACTTTTTTGTATGAATCAATGTATAAAAGAAAAAAGGATATAATGCATGCTATCGTCAAAGAAATCGTATAAATGGTAAATAATTGGTATAAAATAGGATAATTATAAGTTAATCTAAAAAACAAAAATTTATATATGATACTTTTTATTCATATTATTAAGAGGCAAAAATAAATTGTTATCTAAACTTGTTAAGATACAATAGAGGGGGTTAGTGTATTCTTTCATTATTAAATATAAAAATCAATTGAAAAAATATAACTTTTCTACTTGCATCTTATTGAAACAAGTGTATGAATATTGGAGGCAAAGGAAAATGATAAATGAAAATAAAAAAGGAATAGGGAGGCTGTTTCTTTTCGCTCTTGCTGCCATAGCGATATATGTTGCTATGGGTCTAGCTACAAATGCAAGCGCAGATACGATAAGTGTTGGTAGTGGTTCAATTTCAACCACAAATTTGGGCGCATGGGTGGCCAATACAAATACATATAATGTCGCCTTTGATTTCAGCGCAGGTCCAACAACAATAGAAATGGACGGTATTGATCTCAACGATATTCTCTATGAAGGTGTCTGGTCTTGGCCACCGGTTGAAACTGATTACGGTGCACAAGCCCGTTTCGGTGTAACTGGAACAGGTTTTTGGAGTCTACATTCTATTCATAGCTCCATTGGTCCTGGGAGTGGTTCATGGGATATGCAAACAACACCTTGGACCCATGATCACGGATTTAGAAAATACCTCATTCAAAATCAATGGTCCGGAACAACACCAGGAGTAACTGTAGGAAACCATCAATATAATGCAGAAGCGTTTATCCCTCGAGCTGGAAGTAATCCATATCCAATTGGAGCTGACAACAATGCAGCAAATGTAACTGATCGCGAGTTTAACATGTTTGATATGAAAATCACGTATACACCGACTGCTAATCCTGGACAGTACACATGTCAAGGATGGGTCCGATTGCATAAGGCAACATCGACGTATGAGATGTCGATCCGGCCTGGCAATCCAATATGGGGCAGTCCGTATACTTGGGTATGGAATAAGGCAATTAACAATCAAGCAACACCTGATGCTGCATGGTGTCCCTTTTTCGATGGTTCATGGGTAATTACCGGGGATTTAACGTCTGCCAAACCTTATGTACAGATAATTAATTGGGGTGTCACACAAGTTAACTATCATACTTTTTCTTGGAGCGATATGACTATTACTGGTACTCTTTCATGCGCTGATGAAGTTTATGTTGATGATGATTGGGCCGGGCATGCTGTTGGTGATATTGTTTCTGGTCATTACTATGGGTATGACGCGTTTGCAACAATTCAAGAAGGTATTGATGCGGTATGTGATGGCGGAACAGTCACAGTAAATTATGGTACGTATAGTCCTTTTAAAGTCGAAAGTAGAAACAACATTCTCATTACGAGTGGGCGAGCTCCTCCCATCATTACGGGAAACCAACAAGTTTTGGAAAAGGTGTATAACGCAAACGTCAACAATATTGTTTATGTGGACAACTCAGTAAACATCGATATTGTTGGTTTTGATATCGTAGGAACCAACCCAGGTGGACGAGATTTCACTGTTTTATACCAGAGTTCAAGCGGTTCATTACAAAACTGTCTTGTAAATCCCGATAATTTTGGCAACATGGCCGCCCTAGCGGTTCGTGCCATACTCTCGTCTGACTTAACCGTGGACACATGTGATATAATTAACTATGGAAGGATTGGGATTTACGTAAGGGATGGTACCACGTTAAATGTGTATGATTGTATGATTTCAGGTCATATTTATACTACAGAGGACGGTGACTTTGTGAATTATGGTATAGAGATTGAGGGTGTCAACAATCCTTGCATTGCCACACTCATTGGTAATGAAATCTACAACCATGATTACATCGGAGAACCATCATGGAGTTCCGCGGGGATTCTTGTAGATTCATGGAGATACTATGGACCATCCTATAACTGTAAGAACAGTACGGTGACCATTGAACAAAACGATATACATGACAATATGTACGGTTTAGAGATTGTCTCAAATGACAATATTCATGTAAGTTATAATAATATCTATGATAATAGTGAATATGGTGTCTATAGTAGTTCCTATGATGATGGGACACAAGAGCTCTATGATGAAATAGATGCAACCTGTAACTGGTGGGATCATCCGTCTGGTCCGAGTGGAAACGGATCGGGCATAGGCGATCAAATTTCAGCGAATGTTGCATATTGTCCCTGGCTTACTCTATCCTATCCCTACGGTGATTGTTCAGCTGGTGCATTGGTGCATAACATCGATACGGATGAATGGTTTGAAACAATCCAAAAAGCAATCGATGATCCCGATACCTTAGACGGTCATACCATCGAAGTTGCTGCAGGATCCTATTTTGAAAATGCGTGGTATGGCATATATGTATGGAAGGAACTGACGATTTTGGGTCCAAATGCGGGTGTGTGCGGTACTGATACACGAGCACCAGAAGCAATATTACAATATCCAACAGGTTTGACAGGATCAGGTAACGATTGGGCAAGCGTCCTATATATCGATGCTGATGATGTGACGATAGATGGATTTACCATTTGCGATGATGGCTATAGTTCAATGACGGGATATGCCTATTTCACTGGCATCTATGCTATTGATTGCAACAATACCGTAATTATCAATAATATTATTAATGGCTTTAACTACACGTCTATGCTGCTTAACGGTGGGGGGGCATATCCATCCAGTGTGCCATCATCAGGCTGTATAGTGGATTGTAACTATGTGAAAGAGAATCACGGTCTGTATCATGCCATCTATCTACAAGGCTACGGTGGGACTGTTTCTGACAATGTTGTAGAGAACTGTGGCGGGGCGCTTCAAATCCAACCATATTCCCAACCAATCGGTGGGACAGTGACAAACAATGAGTTTAGTGCCTACGTCAATGCCATCTATTATAACTACGCCAACAATGGTGCAGGCACCTGGTTCATTGAAGACAATCTGATTACCCGAGCTGCTGCACCAAGCAAGAGTGTTTGGCCTGTGAGTTCAGGAGACGATCATCTTAAACTTACACCGATTGATCTTCCCGAGGTAAAGGCTGGTGTGAATTGGTCTGGCTTGTATCTCAGGACATTTGCCTGGTCTGGCACAGGCACCAATCCAGTAGTCGAGTTCAATAACAACATTGTTGATGCCACAGGTGCAAACGATCCCTATTGGGACGAAATTCGCACTGTACAAATGAGAACGATTAAGGGCAATGGTGTCGGGAGCTTTTATGGAAACACGTTGACTAATGCCGATGTAGGTGTGTATGTCTATCCCGATGCGAATGTTTCCAGTATTGGAGTTAATTACAACAATATCGTCGGGAATACCGAAGAAGGTATTAAGAACGATTATCCATTGGTTCTAGGAGCCGTTTGTAACTGGTATGGCGACGCCTCTGGTCCAAGTGGCCAAGGATCTGGAACTGGAGACTCGGTCTCAGTCAACGTCGATTTCACGCCCTGGCTTGATAATACGTATCCAGGTGGCAATTGTTTGGGCGGGGTTTTTGTTAAAAATATCAATACTCTCGAATGGTTTGAGACCATCCAAGATGCCATTGATGATTCAGATACCAGCGATGGTGACACGTTACAAATCATTGCAACTACTCTTGCTGAAGGCCCACAAATACATGTCACGAAAGATATTACCATGGTGGGAACTGGATGCGGATTCACCACCATCGTGCCAACTAGTAATACCGGTACTAGTGGTGATGCGCGAGGTTGGTGGCTAATTGATGATGGTGTTGAGTTCCATCTCGCAGATGTCAGTATCGATGGTTCAGGCTATAAAATCTATCAAGCCTTCCGTCATAAGGGGACAGGGTCGTTTGACAATGTCTGTTTCTATAACATTCAATACGATGCAAGTGGTCCGTACTATCAAGGTGTAGCGATTGCTGCCTTTGGAACCTACGGTCCTGTTGATGTAACGGATTGTACTTTTGATCTTATCGGTAGGGTGGGCGTACTCTACTACGGATCTGGAGTCAGTGGCTCAGTATTTGATGGCAACATATACACCGGAAAAGGTGATGGAGACTGTCTCGACTACTGTCTTGATATCAGTGCGGGAGTATCTGTCACAGTTATCAACAATGATATTACTGGTTGTACTGGTGTCGCTTCGTCCGATGGATCAACATCAGCAGGAGTCATGGTGACAACCTACTATGGCACTGGCACGACAGCAGATATTGAATATAATGATATCACTGGATGTACATATGGGATTATCGTCGGGTATGATGAAACAGATACCAGTATCGTTGAGGCGCACTATAACAACATTGTGGGCAATGAGTATGGTATTGCATCCACAGCATCAGAGGTTGATGCAACTTGTAACTGGTATGGTGATATCAGTGGACCTAGTGGCGAAGGACCTGGTTCTGGTGACTCAGTGTCAACAGATGTTCTCTACAGTCCTTGGCTAGATGCATCATCACCCGATGGCAATTGTGGGTGTTATGGTGTCGTGTGTCAAAATATCAATACAGGTGAATATTTCTGTTCTATCCAGGAAGCCATCGATGACAGTGATACCGTTAATGGCCACTCGATTGTTATCTTCGCTGGCACATTTATTGAACAACTCAATGTAGACAAATCATTAACGCTGTACGGTCAAGGAATTGGATCGACTATTCTGATATCAACAGCATTCCCAGTTATTACTGTCTCGACTAATGACGTTACAATTCGAGACCTCACTATCACAAATGATGTGCAACTTGCGGAAGGTATTCGTATTATGTCTGGTGCATCTTCTGGTTTCACTGTTGAACGCGTCGCGTTTACCAACATTGGTGCTGGCACAGGTGTTAATGCCTACGCGATCAATATTCAAACCTCATTCACTAGCTTAACAGTCCTCGATTGCGATTTTATTGCAAAAACCCATACAACATACTATAGAACTATTGGTATTTTCGCTCCAAACAATCTTGACCTCAGTGATTTCGAAGTACGGGATTCAACATTTAATACGATTTGGACTGGAATCTATTTACGTTCGGAAATCATAGGCCTGGATGTTATCAATAATGCATTTGGGCCACAGCAAACAACAGATACCGGTGGATGTGCAGCTGGAATATACATAGGCGATGGAAATGACTATCACTTTGATATCGATGATATCATTGTTGCCGGCAACATCTTCACAAATATGGTTCGTGGTGTATATATCTGGAACTATGCAAACGATGCAGTGATTGGTAGCGTTGATATCCATGGCAACACCTTTACGGATGCCCTCTGGAGTTCTCCGATCCGCTTCATAGCTGGTAATGTAGGAGATGAGAACGTGGCCTATGCTGGTCCCATCAATATCTACGAGAATACATTCACACAGACAGTGGAACTGACAACTGGAGCGGCAGTGGCCATGATCGATTTCAGAAGTTATTGCGAGCATCCAAGCTGCCAAATTGCCATCACGGATAACGACATTACTTTCAGTGGTAGCTATACCCATGCAAAGTACGGGATTAAATTCTCCGCATATGCAGATGCGTTCACTAATGTCCTCATCGAAGATAATGTCATCAACGGAGGGAACGTGCTAGACGGCTTACAAGGGACTATCCCTGCATCAGCCGTTGTCATTGATCACTACAGCAGTACTGAGTGGCCAAACGATGTGTTTGGTATGGACATCCTCTATAACGATCTAATGGGATTTGATCATGGACTCAGTATCTATGATTATGATAATACACAGTATGGTGGACTTCCCGCAAGTAACGAGCTATACGTCAACTACAACAACATCGTTGATAACATGTATGGTATCAGAAACGATAATGGAGCGCAAATCGATGCAACATGTAACTGGTACAGCGACGCGTCCGGTCCCAGTGGATCGGGACCAGGAACAGGAGATCCTGTTTCAGCGAATGTCATCTTCCTACCGTGGTTGATTGCTGAATCACCTGATGGAGACTGTACAGGTGGATTAAATGAGGATCCCGTTGCGGACTATTCATATCTCCCAACGAATCCCTCGCAAGCCGATACCGTGGAATTCACTGATGAATCAACAGACGATGAAGGCATTGTTTCTTGGTATTGGGACTTTGGCGATGGAACAACAAGCACAGATCAGAGCCCAAGCCATCAATTCCCTGATGATGGTACGTATACGGTGTGCCTGACTGTTACGGATACTGATGGGGCAACAGATACCATATGCTATGAGATAACCGTGATCAATCTCGGACCGATTGCCGAATTCACGTGGCTGCCAACTATTCCAACAACACAGGACACTGTATATTTCACTGATATGTCGACGGATCCAGGAAAAAGTGTCATAACCTGGTCCTGGGACTTTGGCGATGGTGGTACAAGCACCCTCCAATACCCGACGCATCTATTCACTGTCGCAGACACCTACACGGTATGTCTCACGATCACCGATGATGATGGTGCGTTTGATGATGTTTGCCATGATATAACGGTGATAGATCCTACTGTGGTACTAGATATCGAGCAAACGATTAGAGATCGAGGCTACCCTGTTCGTGAGGCAATTGATGGCAGATGGGGCGGAGCACAAAACGTTTCCCCAACGCTGGACACTGTTGCAAAAGTAGAAATCAACATACGGAAAATGGGATCGCCTGATTTTGACTTGGTTGTCGAACTCAGAGAAGGGGGCCCAGATGATGCAAATGGTGGAACCCTTTTAGATACCGTGGTCATCCCTGCGGCAAGTGTTCCAAGCTCGTGGACATGGTTAAGCATCGATTTTGATGATGCGACAGTTGGGGCTGGATCAGATGTGTTTATCGTAGTTCCTGAACCACCAAGTGGACAAGCAAATAGCTATGGATATGAATGGGGATACGCTTTTGGAGATGTCTATCAACCCGGATCATTCTGGTATACACGTAATGGCGGTGACCTGTGGCGTGATTTGCCAACGATGTACGAATTCACGTTCAAAGTATACGGGTACTAGGCAGACGAAGGGGAATAGTCATTCCCCACCTCTTTTTCCTTTTTTTATTATGCATCTCTAAATTATAATATTAAAATGGAATGGTAAATTCTTAGAGTAATCCAACTAATTTTTGATAAATATTTTAAAACCATAAATAAATCAAATAAAATATACTATTCTTATATGGGGGAATATCCTTCCTATAACAGTATTATAAACGATGGTGTCATAATGGCTGTCAGATGTACTATTAGCCACATTGTGTTTTCCGAAGACCATCTGTAATAAAAGAAAGCGCTTCATACAGGACCTGTGGATTGCAGGTATAACTGAGTCGGAACCATCCATCCAATCCAAAAAAGATACCCGGTGTGAGCAACACACCATATGAATCAAAGAGATACTTACAGAGTGCTTCAGAGTTCTGAGACGAATGATATTTGATGAAACAGAATAATCCACCGTCAGGATTGGACCATTCAACAAGATCTGGTTTTTCTGACACCCATGTTTTGACAATGTGCCAGTTTGTATGAGCGAAGGATAGAAAACGATCTTTAAGCTGTGCTCTTGCATGTAGCAAGGCAGCTGCACTCATGTGCTCGGTTAACAATGGCGAGCCGCCGGTGGTATGAGCTTTAGCTGTTTGACAGTGTTGTGCTACATCATCTGATGCAACAATCCAGCCCGATCGTAATCCACCTAGACCATACGTTTTTGTCATACTTGATGTCACAATGACATGAGGTAGTCCTGCAGCAGATGACTGGTGGGTAAAACAGCCATCTAAGAAAATCTCATCAATAAGGACAAAGCAGTGTGAGTCGCGGGCAAGGGTTGAAATCTTTTGCAGCGTATGTCTTGGGAGGCATTTGCCTGTTGGGTTATGAAGATTGGTGAGAATTATCAGTTTTGTTTTCGATGTGATACTTTCTTGTAAAGCGTTGAGATCGATTAAGAATGATTCTGAAGGATTTCGATCACAAAACATGATTTTTCCCCCAAGGCTTTGTGGTGTTAACCATAATGGCTGATAACTCGGTCGTTCGACAATCACTTCATCCCTTGGTCGTAACATACTATAAAATACTAAGAAATTGGCTGCTGAACCGCCTGTAGTAGTGACAATACACGAAGGAGTGGTGTTATACATTGTTGCGAGAGCTGCTTTTAAGGTGTCATCACCGTTGAGAGTGTTCACACCCAGATCAAAGGTCGTTGGGATTGTGAACCCAGTAAGATTTGCGAATGATTCAAAGGAAAGACCGTTCATATTGCTAAAGCTAAGGAGATATCGTGCATCAGGTGCATGACTATGCAGCCAATCAAAAAGTGGGATAGGTGGAAGGTCCATATGAAAAAGCATACAGTGTATGTATTTATTACTTATTCAAGAATAGAAACACCTGGCAAGGGTGAAATCTTAAAAAAATCTATTCGATTATTGATGGTTGCTCAAAAGGCTCTTGCCGTACAGGTACTACGAAAGGCACACATCCCTATAAATAAGAAAATTGAACCGATTTTGGTGGATAAAACTGTGGTAAGAAATAAACGAGCGTTATAGGGATGGTATAATTTTAAAAAAATTTGGTGTCACCTTGAACCTGCTCTCTATCTTTTATTGTATTACATCTTCAAAAAGATAACTAAGAGAATCCCGATACTAGCAAGAACACCAAAAAATCCACCAATGACTGCGCCGACTCCATTAGTAATACATCCAAAGAGATTTATTGGTGGTGGACCTAATATGTTTGGGGCTCCTGAAGCACACCAGAAAAATAAGAAGAGAATGAATAGGCCAAAAATTACAAAAGCAATAGAAATTGTACGTGATTTACCCCCTGCAAAATACACAGCAAATATTCCGACAACAATCGAAAACAGACTAAATAAAAGCATAAACATGGCAATGAAAAAATGGTACCATTCAAAATCCATACTCTCTTTTCACCTTCTTTTTTATAACATTCTACCTGTTGAAACATATTGTATTGCTACTTTTTCAACAAAAGACTTTTTTATGTATATTTTTTTTCATATTATAAATTTACCGTTGTAAGACATTTCATGGATAATTAATTATAATACATTAGGTCATCGAGAAAAATGAACAAATTGTAAAGTAGGATCGAAAAATTAAAGAAAGACACTTTTTTCATATATTCTACTAAATATATCACAAAATAGATAGAAATATTTTTATTGTACAAAAGGAATTAAGTATTATTAAATCTATAACGATATGAAAAGGGGGTAAATACTACTCATGAAGAAACTCTTCGTATTTATGGCCATAGGTATTCTCCTTTCTACAGGATTAGGAGTAACCGCATATGACGCAAACGATCAAACAATGATTACCGTATCAAATAGAATTATCACACCATCATTACAGATACGATCATCCGAACATGATGGGTATCTCACACTGCAACTGTCTGGGATAGGAACCTATCAGACGAATCCGGGCCAGCCACGGGTGCCAAAAATCGTTCATGTTGTTGAACTACCGTTTGGGGCTTCTCACATCTCAGTGAGCCTAACTCCAAAAGCAGTCACAACATCAGCTATTCAATCAGAGATTAAACCGGCATCGATGTTGCTTCCGCTTTCTCCAGATATAATAAGCTCTGCATCACAAGGTCAGATTAAGGATGAGCAGGTCTATGCAATGACCTCGCCATATCCAGAAACATGGTATACAAGTACTGTTTCATGCGGTTTGAATAAGAATAACCAACATATTACCTATCTTACCTTACACTATTACCCAATTCGTTATACACCAACGTCAGGAACATTACTTGTAGCAGAAACTGCAGATATCTCCATTTCGTATAAACAACCAGAAATCACTCCATTTCCTCAAAAAGCTGCTTATGATTTAGTTATTATTGCACCAGATACGTTTACAAATGCACTTCAACCATTGATCGATCATAAGAATTCCGTAGGCGTTGAAACTTTCTTAAAAACAACAGAAGATATTTATCGTGAGTATACAGGTGTTGATAAACCTGCTCAAATAAAGAGTTTTATTAAAGATGCAATAGAAACAGATGGTGTTACGTCGGTCCTTCTCGTTGGTGGTTTGAATAGTATGCTGTTTGCGAAGCCTCGAGATGATACGAACCAAGGAAGTTCTGCATGGCATGTCCCAGTTCGCTATACGAACCTACGAGATAACCCAAAGTTTCCCTTAGAGGCGGAAAGCACCATTTTTGATCCAGGTGTTATCAGTGATTTGTATTATGCAGATATTTACAAGGAAGGCGGAGCGTTTTCCGAGTGGGATGTCAATGGCGATGGTATTTTTGCAGCATGGGGACGACCAGGTATTGAAAATGATACAGGAATTGACATGTATCCTGATGTTGCTTTAGGTAGGCTTGCGTGTGTGAATGTGGGAGAGGTCAATACGGTTGTGGACAAAATAATAACGTATGAAACTACAGCCTATGGTGCTGATTGGTTCAAAAGAATGATCGTAGTCTCAGGTGATGGATTCCTAGATCAAGAGGATTTGAACATACAATGGAATACAAATAGTGTTGCCAATGGGGCATATATCATAAAAGCACAGAGTGCTAATCCATCTGGTGAACAAGGACCAATTCTTAGCATCAACGTATTAAAGGATTCTACAAAGCCATCAGTGATAACGTACTCTCATGATGATCATCTCAATCCTGCTATCCAGGATGCCTTTGAGAACGGATTTCCGACTGTTCCAATTGCTGAAATCGTGTCAATCTCTGAAGGTGATATCCTTGGAAATACTGATGTTACCTTTGATCCAGCGTCAAATGATTATTGTAATGAGTTTTATTTCTGGGCAAATGTTTCATATGTTGATGGGATCTTAACATTACGAGGAAAATCCTATGACCCTAAGCCATATGGGAATATAAGTTGCATCCATGTGTGGATTGAAGACACTGGTGGGCAGATCGTCTTTTCAGAATGGCGAAATGATACAGAAATGTATTATGAAGGAGAATGGACAACAGGTGAAAAAGCGCTTCTTGGTCGTGGAGGTGCATTGTATTATATGCCTGACACGTTTGAAAGAGAGTTGTTATGGACATCAAATGGTGATTTACGCGGCATGGATGATGTTATCTCTTCAGTCAGTCACGGTGCTGGTTTTCTGTTTTTCTCGGGTCACGGCAGTCCAAATGTATGGGCTGATCAATATCCCGGTATTCCTGGTGACCGAGGTCCCGCTAGTGTTTTGGGTTTGAAAGTATCAACACTTCAGGCATGGGCGCCATATGCAACAGTTCCAATTTTCCCTATAGATACTCTTTCAAACGGGGAAAAACTGCCAATAGCAGTAGTCGGTGGGTGCCATAACAGTCAGTTTAATGTCTCTATGGTGTATGGGTTTCTTGATGGCATACCGTATCTCTTCCCTGCATTTCCGAAACTTTCCATGTGGTGCCATGGCCAGATTGTTCCAGAAACTTTCAGCTGGCGTCTTATCCGCAATCCAAATGGAGGAGCAATTGCATCGATGGGAAATACTGGTTTAGGATATGGAATGCCCGGAGTTGAATTGACCACTGGTGGAGGAGATTCCTGGATTACTATTGAATTTTTCCGTCAGTATGCAGAAGAGGGTAGAGATATCCTTGGGCAGGCATATCAACAAACATTGAGCAGTTATCTGAACACGTTTGATATGACGGATCTAGCAGCTGGTCACCCGAAATCAGTTCAACAATGGGTCCTTCTCGGAGATCCTACCTTAAAAATCGGTGGTTATCCATAAGAACCACTTATATCCTCTTTTTTTCTATTATTTTGGAATCTGAAGACGTCCTAATGTTAAGAAGCAACAATATATACTACAAGCAATAAATGAAACCGTTATACAAATAAACCGTCATCGCAATATCATACCATGAACTCTAAGGAATGTCACGATCTTATCGAAATGTATATCACATCGGCCAAGAATTTTGTGCAACAATTGGAACCGGAAACGCATGTTAGGCCTTCAAGGGAAATACGAATGGAACATAACCTCTGGAATGACCAACTTGAAGCACAATACAATGCACTTCTAACGCTTCATCAATCAATAATAAATCAATTTAATAGGATGCTCACGACACTTAAGGAGTTTGAAGATCAACATATGAAATAACGACTAAAAGATGCTTGAGCTGTAATGGGGGATATGGGCTGAAAAATCTGTTGACACACTTGAAGTATTGCGTTTCTTGTTAAAGTGCGAAGTGAACATAGGTAAAAGGATATAGAAAAGTATTACAAAGATACAAACATTATCTCATGGTGTTTCCATGGTAGATTTCAAGTGGGCGCCTCGTGCCCAAGTATTCTTGCTTCTTGCTCTTCTCTTATTTCTTACAGGGTATTTCTTTTCATCACTCATTTCTGTTTTTGCCGGGATGATACTGTTAGCATTCATATTGTATGCAAAACAATCATACCAAGAAAACCTTGGTACGGTTCATATTAAACGCACAACAATTGAGACTGTGTTATATATTAATCAACCAATTCATGTCAAAACTCTGATTACATATTCTGGTGGACCAACGTATTTGTCAATACAGGATCATCTTCCTAAAAACTCAACACTTGTGAAAGGTGACACAGAGGCATCTGCTCTGATTTCATCGGTTCATCCGTTGGAACTGTCATATCAAGTGATGTTTCATAGCAGAGGCCGACAGATGTTTCCAAAAATAAATTGCGAATTGTTCGACAGATTGAATTTATTTTCTATCCAAATGGACATCGACACTCACCATGATATTGTTCTTCATAGTAATCCACAAGATATTCATCTTGCAAAACGGGTGAAAATGAAAGAAGATCCTCAATTGCTCCTTACAACATTCCTTGGACAGGACATTAGTCGAGAGTTTGATGGCGTTCGATCATATTATCCAGGTGATAGTTCACGAGATATAGATTGGAAAGTGTCATCGCGTTTGCAAACCCTTGCGACAAAAGTATTTCAAAAACAACAGGCAGCAGATGTGGTGATCGCTTTAGATGTTTCAAGAGAAATGAGACGAACGATTGGTTCAAAATCAAAAATTGAACACGGAATAGCATTACTGATTCAACTGACATACATCTTGCAGTCGCTTCATCATAAAGTTGGTTTTGTCGCTTTTGACGAATATAACATTATACATGCAGTCGAACCATCATACCTGTATCAGAATATTTTTAAGGCTTGTTCAGAGCTTCCAGCCATTATACCCATAGATCACTATAGCCCCATATCGCCAAAAAATGCACACGTAGGGGCGAGTCAGGCCGATGAGGTACACCAAAAATTCCTATCAACAATATCACCATTCTTACTGCAGAGACATGCGTCGGTACGACATGGCGTGCAACTGACCGGTATTTATCAATCTGCTTTACATATACTGAGTCAAAGGCCAAAAACACACATTATTGTTCTCTCTGATTTAGAGACAAATCATGAAGCGTTTCATGCAGCCATTTCCTTAGTTCAACATCACCATAGTAACATGTGGATTTTATGTATGGATACTCCTCGATATAACCTTTCAATAGAAAAAATTGATAAAGACACTATAACAAATATTTACAAATATCAAGAAGCAAGGCGAGAGCTTCTTCAAAAATTGCGAAGAAAGCATGTGGAAATCCTTGAACTCTCCCCTGAACTTCAAACCCCTCAGATTATTCGAACAATTCATAATACGTAAAAGAGATGAGGCATCATGAAAACAACAAGTATCATCCACTATAGTATCCCGTTGTATTTGACAATACTTCTTGCTATTTTCCTCCCGTATGATTTAGTATCAATACTATGTATTATTGTGCCAATGGCATTCATATCAATCGGGATATATCGAGATACTATTAGTACCAGTTTCATAGGACTAGGTATTTTTTATCTGTTTACACTCCCCCGTCTCCCGTCGTTAACATATAATGATTCATTGAATATATTTGCATACATCGTCTTATTGCTTGTACCAACACTTTTTTTTATTTGCCAGATGCTGCAGCATCATGATATTATGAAGATTTCTCAGAGAAAAAAAAGAAATCGTGTTCCATTTTTCTTAGCAGTATCTCTTTTTATATTGGTCTTGTTGTTGTTTTATAGCGTGGGGTATATTGCCGGACGTAGTTCCTTTTTTTCATTCGAATCCGTTCAATCCCAAATACTGCTCATAGTGTTCTTTTCGCTTGTACTCTTCTTGCCGTTCATATTGAAACCAATTAAGATGCCGATCAGTCATCTTGAAGACTCGCACACAAAAAATCGTTAGAATTTGCTTGCTAGTATCGTTTCTCCAAATTCTGGTATTTCCGTTGCCAAGAGAATATCATCGATTATTTTTTGAGATGACATCCCTTCAATGTCGGCTTCAGTTGATAAAATCAAACGGTGGCCTAGAACCTTTGGAGCAACTTTTTTTACATCGTCAGGAATGACGTAGTCCTTTCCTTGGATCATCGCAAAGGCTTTTGCTGCATACAACAGATGCTCTGCTGCTCGTGGACTAGCGCCCAGTAAGAGATCATGATGCGAACGAGTTGCATCCACGATATTCAGTATATATTGGATGATGGACGTATCAGCATAGATATGATGATGTAAACCGATAATGGATCTTATATCTGCGACAGGCAGCATTGCATCGGTATACTCAATCTGATTTTTGTTTTTCAGCTGCAGCATCAGCTCCTCCTTTTCTCTCGTGAGATAATTCATATTAATGCTGAAAAGAAAACGATCTAGTTGAGCCTCAGGTAATGGGTACACACCTTCCGTTTCAATAGGGTTTTTTGTGGCAATGACAACAAATGGATTGGGAAGTTGCATCGTTTTTCCTTCAATAGTGACTTGTCGTTCCTGCATAGCTTCAATTAATGCTGATTGTGTTTTGGGCGATGCTCTATTAATCTCGTCAGCAAGGATGATTTCGCCAAAAATTGGCCCTTTCCGTAATGTAAAATTGTTATTTTTCTGATCATAATAGTAGTGACCAAGAATATCCGCTGGTAGAATATCTTGGGTAAATTGGACACGATTCCATGAAAGTCCCGTAACGTATGAAAAGCTTTTCGCTAATGTGGTTTTGGCAATTCCTGGGATGCCGACCATGTACAAATGCCCTTTTGCGATCAAACAGATGAGAAGATCCTCAATAACCTCTTCATAACCGACAATGACTTTTCCTATCTGTTCTCTAACATGCACGGTGATATCATGTACATGTTTCACATCGAATGGCGGATTCGATTGTTTCATGTGTTTTCCAACCTGTCAATAATCGACTCTAACGTTTTTTTATCCCATTGTGGATGTTCTTGTAGTATCTCATCCGCAAGAGACATCTCTTTTATATCTTTTATCCTTTTATTAAATTGAGGGAAATAATAGACTATGAGTCTCATACATTTTTTAGGAATTGGTGTAAAGAAAAACAGATAGAGCGCTGCAATTAATATGATTATGAAAATCTTTACTGTTGTATCAATTGTCTTTGGGAAGGTAACAGCAACAGTAAAAGGTACGGCAACATCACGATGGCTTTCATCAATGATGATGGAATCGCGATCTTTTGTTAATGAAACAAGCATTTGCTCAATGAAAAGAAGATTGTCTGCATAGGGCCTCATAGAATTTATGAAGATTGAAGGATCTGAACAGACAATTAATGTCCCTCTTTCGTAGTTTTCGATACTTAATAGGGGATACGGTCCTTTTTCTTCCTCAGTATCATATTTGCCGTTGTATGTTGTATCAAGCCAACTAAAATTGGATGAATTCACGAGTATTGTCGCATTCTGTGAAACGTTGAGAGAAGATGGATAATTCGTCAAAATACGGGAGAGGTTTTGTGTAATAAACTGTCTGTCCTGTTGAAAATTATACAAGACTACAAAACTGACATTTTTTTCAAACGAAAAATCTAAAAGCAACTTGTTTGAAATGCGTGTTGTTGTATTTAATTGCTGTAATAGTGTATTTGCCGATCCGAAATCGTCTGCTAAAAAAACGATGCCGCCATTGGTCAAAAACCAATGAATGTAGTCTGCATCTTGTCTGGTGAATGATTTTTGGGGTCCAATGATGCATATTGAAGTATTTTGCGGGGAGCATTCATAGTCGACAAACGAATATTGAATTGGTGTTAGGGTGGAGGTATTATACGAAAGGAGGGGGGTAAATTTTCCCGTTTCATAGGTCTCCATTGCCAGTCTGCTGCATCCGTTCCATTGCGTATTATAAATGCTAAAATCTGAGTTATTAAGGACAACGGGTGATGCAAGAGAGAGAAAAAAGAGGAATCCTGAAGCAGCGATGATAATGACTGCAGTGTATAATTTTTTCATATTTGAAGAAAATTTCATACGCTTAACCTCTCCCAAAATGAATGAGTTTTTTTAGTGTATCATCAAAAATAATCATGTCTTTTTCCTCTGCGGTATATGGCGCATACCGTGCTTGTTCATACGCAGTAGTCAGTGATTCAACTGAATCTTGTGGGTATCCTTGCTGTTTGATTACTTGCTTGATCTCCAAATGTGTGTGAGCTTTTGTAATTGGAACTCCTTGATCAATTAACCGGTGAATGAATAAGCGATATCCGCAGATAATTTTTTGATTCAAATTTGTAGTTGTTTTATACTGTTCTTTTAACGTATCCACCTGGGACCGTATGAAAAACAACTGTTTAACATGCGAGGGAGATGATGGAAGCAGTGGTTCCATTTCTTGAGACCCGTACTCCTTGTGATACCTTTTAAAAAGAAAAAGTAAAGAAATTAACGATACAAGAAGAATTAAGGGAATAAGAAATTGATTAAGGAATAGAAGTATCGGAGTCACAATAGAAGCAAAAAAACTCGCTTTGAGCAGAATTGGAGGAGTCTGCGTATAGCTGCTTCGCAGTATACCATTTTTACTGTGAAAAAGTGCAGAAATATTGAGCATTCCCGCAGCCTGATCAGTTGTATCCCATGTAAAATTGTACCATCCGGTTTCATTGGTCTTGAGCGTAGCAATGACTCTCTTTGTGACCGTCAGAATTATTTCCTGATCTGAAATAGACTCGTTTGATGTATAATTTGATAATCTTCCGAAGACATATACTAAATCACCTTGCGTCGCTTCCAATATATTTACATTCAACGATAAGACTGTTGGGTAATTTATAGAAAAATTTGCAACAGTGGATTCGGACGGCATAAACCGGTAGCTCAATAAAGACTTCACTTGAATGGAATAATTTCCACATTGGTTAATTCCGGGAAGGATGCCAGTAAATTGTCCAGTTTTGTTTGTTTGAAGTATTTTTGTGTGATCTTCATAAAGAATTGTGATATTTTCTCTCAATCCTCCATTGCCCAATGTCGTAAGATTTCCTCGAATGACAATTGGTTCACCTGGATAGAAGTCTGACTGCGTAAGATTAAATGAAATGAACGTTGGTATCAGAGAAATTGACATAGAGATAAGGTCGGATTTGATAATATTTTCCTGATAGGTTGTTTCTGACCATAGCGAATGTAATCCAGGTGCTATTGCCTGCGAAAATGAAATATTTGTGTAAAATGTGCCGTCCTCTGCAGTGACGACATTTTCCATTCTTTGATCATTGAAGACAATGGAAATTTGTTGGTTTGCAATAAACGTATTATTCGACAGAAAATACCCTATGGCAAAGATTTGTTCTCCCATGTAGATATTGCTTTCATTAACAAAAAGGAACAGTCTAGATTCCGATGAGGGAAATTCGCCTAAGAATTGCTGAAAATATGTTTGATAACGATTGCAGAGAGAGGTAAATAATTCACGATACTCTTGTAAGGTAATGATGGAAAAAGAAGGTGAAAATGCAGGAAGCATATGGTCAATATTCTTTAAAGCTCTTTCACAATTGAAAAGGGAGACATATCCAAGAGGTATACTTTCAACGATTTGTTGTCGATCTACTGTTTTGTTCTGTGTCATATTTGTGAGCTGGTCAAAAAAGAAAATCATACTTGAATGATTTTCAATAATAAAGGAAATATTATCAACCAGATGTTTAAGGAGAATATAATCATCTATCAAATACCCGTAATTTTCCATATGTTCGTACAGTTCTGTAATAGTGTCAATAGCATAAGGAAACGTATTCTTCAATTGAGCATCTATTTCCATTGATTTATTTAAAAATTCATTATTATATAATAGAGATGTCGATTCATTAAACGTAATTGAGGCATTTGCGCTATACGAATAGTATAACGCTTGATCGCTTAGCAGCTTGATATTTTGCAAATGTGAAACAAGAGCTATTTCATTTTCATCTGCTTTGGCAAAATTTTGATGTAGCGGAGGAGTACTCGCTTGAACAAGAGAGGCAGAGCACATACAATAAATGATAAGGCAGATGGCACCATTTCCTCTTGTTCTCATCAACTACTCGTTATTATAACAAATGATTTAAATTCTTTGGACCATTAACCGTTTATTTGGATGTAACAATGAGGAACAGAGAAAAGTATTTGACGCAACCACAAATGAAAGCAAAACTTCTTGGTATCCCATTGATTATTGTGGGAATTGCACTTATTTTTCTTGCCAATGATGCATTTCAAATACTAGGTTTCTCCTCTATTCTCATAGGTTTATTCATGATAGTAATGATCACAGAAAAAACAGTCCCTGCTCTCATCAGTAATGCGCAGATAACGGGGTATACTGATGCGGTTCATCAGATTATTCAACAATTGAATTTAAGAGGAAAGGCTGTTTTTTTGCCAAAGAACGGTATACGCACCGAAGAGCGCGTGTTTATTCCTTTACAGGACTCGGAACTTAATTTGCCTCAGATCGACAATGACATTGTGTTTGCAACCGGTACTGATGGTACAAGTATTGGTATTTCTCTTCCGCCATCAGGTTTATCTATCCTAAAAGAGGTTGAAAAGGAAGTACTTTTTGATGAGACAACTATCGAGAATCTCGAAGAAAAACTGCAAGTGTTTGTTGGGAAGGATGTGTTAAAATCCATCTCGTTGAAACAGAAAGATGGACAATGGACTATCTCACTTGAAAAACCATTATATTGTACCAAGAACGAATTACTATGTAACCAATACCCTTGCCCAAGCTGTAGTGCCATATTAACTGCTATTTCAAAAGCAACGCATCATAAAATTCATATAGAAAATACGCTTCATCAAGGAAAAAAAACAACTTTTTATTTTACATTGAGGGGGTAATATCATGCTTCTTTCAGAAAAAATTACCTTCATAATTTTGCTATGGATCGTCTTTGTTCTTGTCATTGCCGGAAAGGGGAATCTTGAAATATTTTTTATTCTCTCTTTTATTGGCATATTGGTGATTCGGGAGATTTCTGATGTATTTATCACTGAGGATCTCAAGGGAAGAATGAACCTTTTTATATGTTTGTTTGTTATCGTCTTTATAATCATTGTCGGAAAAAAAATTATGAATATTATGACCATGTAGGAGTGGAATCAATATTAACATACACATAAAGTTTCAGAGATTTCCCATTGATGTTGTTATTGGCATTCTCTGGAGTCTACTCTTAGTCCCAGTTATCTTGTTTGACATTAATGATATAATTCGGATTATCCTTGGATTGCCTGCCATACTCTTTATTCCCGGATATGTACTCATTTTTACCTTTTTTCCAAACAAAAAAAAAACGCAAGGTATCGATATCATCGAGCGAATTGCATTAAGTTTTGGATTATCTATTGCTATTGTTCCGCTAATCGGATTGGGTCTCAACTATACTCCGTGGGGGATTAGGCTACTTCCCATTCTTTCTTCACTTGTATATTTTATTTGTCTAATGGGCTTGGTTGCGATCTATCGATGGTATACTACCCCATCGGATGAACGATTTACCATTTCAACGACCATTAACTTTTCTGGGGGTGAAAGTAGACTCGATAAAGCATTGACTGCGATTCTTGCGATATCGATCCTTATCTCAATCATTGTACTTGTTTATGTGATTGTTCTTCCAAAATCTGGGGAGAAATTCACTGAGTTCTACATTCTAGGAAAGGACGGCATTGCAGATGATTACCCTAGGAATCTCTCAAGAAATGGTAATGCAAATGTTCGAGTAGGCATTGTTAATCATGAATATTCACAAATGAATTATACATTAGAACTCTGGGCGATCAATCAATCACAAGTGTTTAATGTATCAAATATGAAAAACGAGACCATTTATCATCACATGTGGTTTGTGGATAGTATTGAAATTACTCTTGACCATATGCCTATTGACATACAAGATTCTTGGGCACCGCAATGGGAGCAAAATTTGTCTTTTTCTTTGAATCATACAGGGATGTATAAATTTTGTTTCATGTTATATACTAGTACCCAGGACAAGTATTCTCATTCAATCGATTATGTTGATATTGTGGATGAAAAACTCAATTCTGTATATCGTGAACTTCATTTATGGATACATGTCTCCGATTAACTGTCATATTCCAATAGTCCACACGGATTAATGTAGAGTCTGCCAAAAGGTATGTATCTGTCGTTTTTCAATTGCTTTATGTTTTACAAAAAATATTACTGCACGGTATTTAATCCACGTTTTAATAAGAAAGAAAAGAATGAGTGTGTTTATGCTATATTACCGTTAACAAGACCTTTAATAATTGAGCGGATCATATAGATTAAGCCAGTTCCATTAGATTGAAATTGATCTAGGAGGTCATCTGGTAACAAATCACCAAAGAGGCCTTTAATATATTCAATGATTTCTTCTATGGTCGGTAACTCATCTCCAAATATGAATAGTATACCTACTACGATTGCTATAGGGATGGCAAAGAATATAATGATGGCCAGAAGTGAAAATAGGACAAAGGACAGCCCACCCATAAGTGAACCGCTACTTATACTAAGCAGAGCGGCAATTATTGCATAAATCGGTGCTCCAATGAATGATAATGCTTGTATAACAATTTTACTCACTATCCCAAGAAAAACTGAGAAGAACGCAGTTGATGCAAGACCAGTTTGCAGTCCTGAGAGAATTAGCATGATAATTAGAACTATTGATCCTAAAATCCGTAGGATACTACCAACTACACTAACGATTCCCTTGATGATTAATTTTAGTACCATCATGAGCATATTCATAAGTATTGAAAGTATGCCAGAGAACCTTCCAAAAAATCCATTCCCTCCCAAATCTGGAATTTCAAATCCATCGATTCCAGTTAGTTTATTTCTCAATAGTCGTAAGAGCAAGCTTAACAGTGTTTGCCAAAATGGTAGGGAAAATCTTTGCTGATCTGGAATGGATTGATCATTCTTTAAGTCATTTAGAAGTGTTGCAAAGGAGCGAGCTTCTTCATAGCGATCTATCTGATCGTTTACAACTTTTCCTTGCGCTTGAGGTATAGCTGTAGTAGCTGAGAGAATAAGTAACGAAACGATAATTGTTGATACAATTATGCTTTTATTACTTAAAGATTTAAAGAAGAATTTATTCATATCTTTTTTCCTCCATATCTTTAATTTTAATTGATTAATTTTTATTAATGTATTTACAAGTATATAAATACTTTGATACATTTGTTTTCTGAAATTTATGAATGCAGGTTCAATTCGTATAGTTCATTTGAGGTATTTTTATTCCTTTTCTGTTATCTGTTGTTCGAAAGCATTGCCCTTGAGTTGAAGGCAATCGGCAATAATTCTCTCTCGAAGTTTAGGGTTACAATCAACAACAATATCCACCATTTCACTATACGATATAGTAACAATATGGGTCTTTTCATGAAGCCATGAGATAAATGATTGGGCTTCTTTTACGTTAGGAATCAGACAACGCAAACGTGTCAAAAGGGGGAGCGATTGATAGATTCGATCAAGAAGAAGGGCAATATTTTCCTTATTTTTTATTGAAATAGGAATAATTCTTTGATTGAAGGTATCCCCTAAATAATTCAATGAAATAAGTTTGTGATCTAATTCTTCACGGGTAATTAAATCGATTTTATTAATGATGATGAGAATAGGTGCTGTCACATCCAATTCAATAAGTTCCTTTAGCGAGGTCTGCAGTTTAAGGATGAACACATCCAAAGAGTCACTGGCGTCAAGAACCAACAACACAACATCAGCTTGTTGAATTTCTTCCAGAGTGGAATGGAAGGCATCGATAATCCAAGACGGCAATCTTTGAATGAATCCAACGGTATCGGTCAGTAATATGGGAATATGTGTCGTTTCGATCCGTCGAGTTGTTGTTGACAGTGTTGAAAAGAGTCGATCCTCAACATTGATTTTTTCATCTGAAAGAAGATTTAACAGACTACTTTTTCCTGCATTGGTATATCCCGCAAGAGACACCAAATAAAAGCCGCTGCTATGACGATGTTGCCTCTGGACACTCCGATTGTCTGCAATTTTTTTCAGACTATTACGGATATTTTTTGTCTTTTTATTAATCATTTCCAAATAATCGTCGACCTGATATTCACCACCAGCCATTAGACCTGGATGTTCACCTTCTCTTGCACGATGAATCAATTCTTTGACAAATGGTTTTTCATACTCGAATTCTGCAAGACGCACCTGCAATTTAGCCTCTTTTCTATCAGCTCGATCTTTAAATATTTCTAATATTAACCGAATACGGTCATATACGTTTACATTCCATTCTTTCTCGAGAACGAACCATTGTGATGGTTTCAGTTCCCCATCGATAATGATTACATCGATCTTTCGCTCGTTATTTTCTAAAAAAGATTTAATTTCCTCTAGTTTTCCTCGACCGATGTAACTTTCGGCATCGGGAGATTGCCGACGTTGAATAAAAGTCTCTAAAATTGTATAGTTAAGGGAATGCGCGAGTTGAATGATTTCAGTTATATCATCATGTAAAGAAACAATAACGGCACATTGCTCTTTGTTTTCCATTGATACCAAAACCATTGTGGTAATGATAAAAGGTTTTTATTGAATTTGCTAGCTACTATTAAATTTTAATACAGGTATCAAGTAAGTATTGACACTTATTCGTTTATCAATTAAAAAAAAGAAAAGGGTGGGTATTTATTTACCACCAATGCCGCCCCATTTTGATATATACAAGATCCCTAAGACGGAAACGACAGTAATGATCAATGCCACAACGATAGCAACCCCTGCGTTTGCCCACGTCGTTGGCCCACCTTCTTGCCATAGGCCGGCAAGCTTCATCAAACCAACGATGATGTCTTTCCATATCAATGCGATGATAAAACCGAACGCTGCTGCGATTGCCGTTGCGATGCTTATCTTCACTTCTTTCAGACTCACCATACTAAATCACCGACGTTATATTGAACATAAGTGTTATATAGATATCGGTTTTTCAATCAATATGTATCCATTTTCTGCACTTGTTCTTTGGTCATAGTTCTTCCGTGTAAAAGGCTGTTGTAATCTCATACCAATGTCAGATATCATATGAAAAATAATAACTCGAGAGAGGAGAAAAGGGGGCACGGCAAACTCCTCCCTCCCTTCCTATTAAAAAAATATCAATGTATCTTAAATTCATTATCACAAACTACTATTAATATTTGTCTGAATTTTTCAAAAGAATATACTTTCATTTTACATATGTTATAAAAAATTTTATATACTATGTAATTTGTGGATAAATCATAAACAAGAAAAAGTGTTATAAAAAGCATTGAGGTAAAACAGCCTTTCATCTGTTTAGGAATAGAAATTCATTAATCTCCTAAGGCTACTCGTTATTCTTCATCTGCTGTAACATATTTGCTAACAGTCTTCAAATCCTCAATAAACATATTTTTATCTGTTGACATCTGGTATATTCGAAGTTGATTTGGAAAAAGATGTTAAAAGGCATTTTCATAGATAGTAAACTATTAATGAGAAACTCTTATACCCTTCATTTTGAGTGAAACAGTATGCAAGATGATCTCAGTAAATTGGGTGTCGTTCCATCTGATCGAAAAAAATTGGAAAACATGGGTATAACAACCATTGATCAGCTAGCAGTCATGTCTGTGCAAATATTAGGAATGGGACCAAGCAAAGGGACTCAACTGATCCAACGTGCTCGGAATATTCTATTCAATACTAACGTTGTTGGCATACAGATTAAGAATGAAGATGAAATTGAAATTAAGGTTCGACGGACAGATCAAGCCGTTAGACTATCAGTGTTAAATGCTCTTGATGTGTATAGTGCTGGAGGGGGAACCGCCTCGTTAGAAATTGCTGAGAACACTCTAAAATTAACTAGAAAATCAATTGGTTTTAATAAAATCGTTCGAAAAGCCCAAGCATTACATGAAATTATTGAATCAAAGAAACAAGATGACCATATGCGTATTGGTGTCTCTTTACCGCATGATGAGCTCATTACATTTGCCAAAGAACGAGGTTTCGAAGGTTTTTGGAAAAACATCTTTCATGAAATTCATGGTAATGATATCATGAAAAAAGTGATCGCAACTAGTATGTTTTCTACCTTTAGGGAACCAGTGCATTCATTAATTATCGGTGAACCGGGAAGTAGTAAAACCATGGCAAAAGAGATTATTAGTGATCAGTTTTCTGATATTACAAACATTGGTTCAAATACAACAAGATCGGGTCTTGTCTGCAATCTAGGTACGGGGGATTTAGGTGCACTTCCTCATTCTAATCAGAAAATTGTCCTTGTTGACGAGTTTGATAAAATTCCTCAAGATGATATCGAATATACCTATGAACTACTCTCAAATGGAAAATGCAGTGTTCACTCAGCAAAAGTGCATCAAAACATTGAAAGCCAATTTGTGATGATTGCTTTTGCAAACCCAAAAACAAAGGTATTTAGTAAAAATGCTGTTGATAATATCGGTTTGTCTCCTCTTCTTGTTAGTAGATGTGCATTGATAGTACGAGTGGAAAATATTGGATCCGAAGAACGATTCAACCTCTTTCAAAAAAAATTCTGGGGACGGGGAGAGATTGAGGAGCATCATCAGTATTATGATCAGTGGATTCGATTAGCCCGTAACTATATTCCAAAGATCACTGCATCAGAAACAAAAGTGAAAAAGTATCTGGAAAAGATGAATCAGATTGTTGAAAACTATTATTCGACGAATCTGAGAAGAGATCTTCGAATGGCGGATTATATCCGAAGGATTCCATTTGCTATTGCACGAGCTTCATTTGGTGTGGTTGATGATACTGTTTTAGAGGAAGCGTCAGCAATTATTCATGAATCTATTGAAACGTGGTACAGATAAACAACCTTTCACAAGATTTTAAGTAACCAGAGGTTTTTTTAAACATACTCTGTTTACATATACTAGCGGTGGATGTAATGAAGCATGATGATGAAGCCTATATAGAACATATTGAATCAGCTGAAATTAAAAAATTAATCAATCTACTCTATTCGGGAAAACCTGAGAATGTGTTTGTTCATGATATGCCGTTGGTTCATCATGAAGACGTACATGATCAAATAGACACGTTTCTTGTTAAATTGAACAACAGTATGAAATAACAACTCATATGATGTAGATGAGCGCTAAAATGATGAGGCCATATTGGTTCAAACGGTATGGCATTCTTTGATAGTTTATCAGTTATTGATTGCATAAGATGAAAATCTTAATAAAGCAGTGATGATTTTCCTTATTTGTTTACAATATTAGTTTTTTTAATAATGAAACAAAAAATGATTGTTACAGTTATTGTCCCCAATTTGCAGGTGAAAAATTTATGAAACTTGAATCGTTGCAGCAAAAAAAACAAGAAATTGAAAAACAAGCACAAGCATTTTCAAAAGAATGTAAACATAATTCATTTGACGAAGGATTCCAAAAAGGTGTTGAGACAGCATTTGATACGTTTGTTAATCTCATTGATCAGTATAAACATTACAAGAATGATGTAAAGCTATTGATGGATGAACAAGCACATCTTTGGAAAGAATGGGTTCAATATTATGAAAAACAACCGGATATTCCGCAATCTGAATATCTTGTTCGGTATAATGCTTGGTTGTTTGACTATCTTTTTTATCAGAAGTTTCATAAAAGTATGACCGGAAATAGCTTATTTTCCTTGTAAAATGCATCGTGACATAAAATGGTTCTCTCTACCTTGAAGAAGATGATGAAATTATTTATTTTTTTTCTGTTTTTCTTGTTCTAATGCCATCATGGAATTAATTTCTTGTATGTATCGACGAGCGCTTCGTTTTACTTCTGCCATTTGTTGAGGTGGAATCTGGTATGATTGTTGTGTTGCTTCAAGAGTAATCACCAACGCATGAATAAATGCTCCTGGATGATATTGTTTCTCTTTTTGCATATGAAAGATATCATCAGTGATTTTCATTGCATCTTCGAAAGTATATTGAGGTTGTTTTTTTTCATGTTGTTCAGTTTTCTGTGGCATGTTCCGTGCATAGAAATTCTCTTTTAAAAATGTTTGTTTATAGCTTCCCAGGTCATGTATGAAACGTAGAGACAGGTCCGATTATCAAAGATACTAATGTTTAAATAGCACAATTATATGCGATTGGCTAAAATATGGGTGAGGTTTATGTCTAAAAGCACTACGTTTCAGAATCATGTTGAAAAACGGATAAAAGAAATACTGGAGAGAGAAAAACAATTTCGATTTAAGAAGAAAACATAATGGTTACATTTTATCAATCTTATGTGATTTTTTTATGTCGATGGATATTATTTAAACGGTAAGAACACTTGCAAACATATTTATATTTTTATTACATTCATATAATATAACAAATGTATATGATTTATCTTATAGGAGACTAATGACATGGCAAGAAAGAACATTGTTATTGGAACGTGTATAATACTCTTACTTGTGTGTTGGTCAACAGGGAGTATTGCATCACAAGAAGGCGAAACAGAATTAGAAATAACCGGAATTTCAGGTGGATTTGGAACAGTCACTGTAGAAATTAAAAATGTTGGGGCAATAGTTGCAAATGAAATATCTTCGAGAACTACGGTGACAGGTGGTATATTTGACTCAATTGAACTTACTCATGAGTGTTCTGGGTGCTCAGTCTGTGGGACAACTCTGGATCCTGGTGCAATAAAAACAGAAAATACACGAGAAGCAGGGTTTCTCTTTGGGTTTGGAACAATTACTGTTTATGTAACAGCTAGTGCTAATAATGCCGATGCTGTAAGTACATCGGTTACAGGTACCATCATAGGGCCTTTTATCCGTATTTAATAATCGGGTTACTTTATCGACTTCTTTCTTTTTTATTTTTTACTGAGGAAAAAAAGCGTAGCGTTTGAATAAAACGTTGGAGTGCTGTGAAATTACCGACGACAGCAAGATAAATCATCATCCATTCAAGAAGAGTGAACTGCAGAGGGAGTACGATATTCAGTCGAAGTAAGATATGTTGTAGAATTGGTGAAATCATCAGTAATGCCAAGCGATCTGCTCGTCCGAGCAAACCGCCATATACCCGTTTATACCCTACTGCCTGTGCTTGTGTGCCCATGTAGCTTGTTAAAAGCATTCCAATGATAGCAACAAAACCAATTCGTACATCGCACCATGCACTCATTGCCAAACCACTAACGATACATACATCTGCATACCTGTCTAATGCGTGGTCTAAAAAATCACCTTTCTTTGATGCTGTTTTTGTGAGGTTAGCGATTTTTCCATCGATTGCGTCAAATAGACCATTAAGAAAAATGAACAAAGAAGCGATAAATAAAAAATATGTTGTTAATTCATTTCCTGGTGTTGATAAGTAAAAAAAGACTCCGGCAAAAACCGCACAAAAAAGAGACATCCAACTGATTACATCTGCAGGAATTGATACGAAGCGATGTGCAATATATGAAAGAATTGGATCAATAGTGTCCCGTTGTGAATCTAGAACCATTCACTATTCACTTCCCGTTAAAAACTCATTATCAGCATAATCACTCCAATCAAGTTTACCAACAGTAAAAGCGTCTTTTTTAGAAAAAGCATTTGTAATCAGTTCTAAAATTTCAGATGCTGTTTTATCTGGTGAACATTGCGTTGTATTTACTTCAAGAACCTTAGAGCGACCATATAGGGCTACAGACTCGCATAGAATAATGTCTACGATCTCTGCTTCAAGATTTTCCCGTATTTTTTCGTAATCCCAGCCTTTTTTTTGAAGTCGTTGCTTAAGAATATCTGGTCGACATCGTAAGACGATGACTTGATCCATACAGGAAAGCAAATGGGAGATATGACCGGAAAAGACAATCATATTCGATGCATCATAGCGTTTTTTTACTAGAGATGTTAGCTTTTTTGGATCAAGAATCACTGAGTTTCTCTTGTCATCAACGCCATCAGTGATATGTTCTGCAAGAGCTAGCTCATGAAGGTCGACTACACAAATTCCTTGTGTTTGCAAGAGCAGACCAATTGTTGTTTTTCCGGTACCCGGTGTACCTGTTAATGCAATGAACATAACATCATTTCACGATAGTATGGTACTCATAACCCAGAAAGTCATTTTTGAAACAATATTTTAGGGTTTGATAGTCTTTTCTGAATTCTTTTATTTCTTTTTTCACTTTCGATATCTTCTCTTTGTCAAGAATTACTCGTTTGTAAAACAGAGCAATATCAGCCATCTCTGATTCTTTCATCCCAATTCGAGTGAGCTCAGGTGTCCCAAGACGCAAACCAGAAGGATTCAATGGATCTGAATCACCTGGAATAGTGTTCATATTCGTAATAATGCCTGCTTGCTCAAGCATCGTTGCAGCTTCTTTTCCTTTTCCAACCCCGATATTTACGAGTACTTGATGGGATTTGGTAAAACCAAGTTTTTCTCCAAAAACGTTAAATCCTTGTTCATGAAGCGCTTGGGCCAAAGCTTGAGCATTTCTGATTGTCTGAATTGCATACGCTTCTCCAAATTCCAAGTGCTCAGCATATGCTATTGCTTTTGCAGCCACATGATGAAGATGATATGAGGAGGTAACCCCTGGAAAAACCCCAAAGTTCAATTTATTCAAGAATTTCATGTCCTCAGGTGTATCTCCTTTATGGTCCGAAAGAATCATTCCACCTTGTGGACCTGGAAGTGTTTTATGAGTACTACCGCTCATAACATCGGCTCCTTCCCGTAATGGATCTTGGAACTGTTTTCCACCAATAAGACCTAAGACATGAGCCGCATCGTAAATAAGATAGGCACCTACATCGTGAGCGGCTTCTGCAAGTTCTTTTATAGGGCTTGGGAAAAGAAACACAGATCGACCATTTAATGCTAGTTTCGGTTTTACTTTTTTGATGAGTTTGACTGCCCCATCAACGTCAATATTCATTTCTTCGTCATTGAAAGGATACGATACCAAATTGATGCCTCGGACTCCCGCAGCACCCCATTTTCCAAATGAGATATGCGCACCGTTTGCGAGGTCTAGCACAGTTGCAGTTTCCCCCGGCTTTATCAATGCTTTGAGGATCGCAATATTAGCAGTTGTTCCTGCAGTTGGTCGGACATCTGCGTAGTGACAATTGAAAAGTTTTTTGGCTAGTTCAATTGCTTTTGTTTCAACCTGGTCAAAATAGATGCATCCTTCATAATATCGATGCCCGGGTGTTCCTTCAGCATATCGTCCATGGAAATCGGATATGAGCATTTCTCTGCAATATGGAGAAAGAACGTTTTCACTTGCTATCATGGGTAGTGATTCTGAAAAAAACTGATTGTTAAGTCTTGCTTGTTGCCGGATAAATTCCACGTTATCAAACATATTCATAGTGATCAACCATCATGGTGTAATTCATGAGGTAATAAAAAGCTAATTGAAGCGAAGTTTAAATCTCAATGAGATCCTTAGTACTCTTCGTTAAACAATTATAACCATTAGAGGTAACCAGGATATCATCCTCGATGCGAACGCCGCCAACTGTTGGAACATATATTCCAGGTTCTACCGTGAGCACCATTCCCTCTTCCAGAGGAAGGGTGCAGTGTGCGTTAAGACCTATCCCATTATCATGTACATAGAGACCAAGTGAATGTCCTGTTGCATGGATGAAACGATTCGCAAACTCGCTACTGGAAATTACTTCGGATACTTTTTGATGAACTTGTTTAGCGATGACGCCTGGACATATTGCTTGCAGCCCAGCATTTTGTGCTTTTAAGACAGTTTGATGGATCCGTTTCTGAAGATCTGTGGCTTTGCCATAAACAAATGTGCGCGTAATATCTGAATTATATTGATCAACACGGGCACCAAAATCGCAAATGATCAAATCCCCTTGTTGTAGGACACTTCCACCATGACTATAATGGGGAAGGGCAGTATGTTTCCCAAAACTAGAAATTGTTTCAAATGCATTGGATTGAGCGCCATATTTTTGTAGATGATAGTCGATTTCTGCAGATAGGTCTGACTCTGTCATCCCCTTTTGAACGAACTGGGGAATTTTTTCCATTACTCGATCAGAAATCGTACAGGCTTTTTGAATTCTGTAAACCTCTTCAGTATCTTTTTTCATACGAGCTGATGTGCATGCTTCTGAAACATCCTGAAAAGAGGCATGATGAATGTATTTCATGACAAAAAGAACATCGGAATAAACCATCTTTTGAAATGGTACACCAATCGTTTTACATGATGAGGTTAAACATTGGAGACGTTCAAAAAACTCTTTCGTTGTCTCATAAGTTGAAATGTTTGTAGACGCTTCCCTTGCTAGATCATATTCAAGACTTGTCACCAAAAGATGAATCTCACCATCTGGAAAAAGAACGGCACCGCAACCTTCAAATAATCCTTGAGTAAGATTTGTAACATATAAAAATGTCTTATCAAAATAAGCATCTGATGCATTTTTTAGAATGATGGCATCTGGAACAGGATCACAATTCGAGAAAATATTTTGAACACGAGATTTTTGAACCATGCATTCACCAGACTCGTAGAGAAAATAAGAAAGATGGAACTATGTAAATTTCATTGACGAGAAAGAGAATTATTCTCTATATTCCTTAATGAGGTTTTGTAGGCTTTCAAGGTTCGTCTTAATATTTTCTACTTGTTCTAACTTTTCTTGTTCGAAAGTGTGCAGAATGTCAGGTAAAGGCTTTGTGAGCGTATAAACATGAATTGGTCGTCCTTTTCCCTTCTTTTTTAAGTCCCTTTTTTTTGCCCACCCTTTCTTTCGTAGCTCCTGCATAGCTATACTTACTTCCGGCTGTCTAAGGTTTGCGCCTTGTTCAACCTCGGATGATTTACATTCATCACATTGAGAAATATATATCAATGTTTTTGCAAGATTTTTGGGCATACCAAGATCTGCAAAGAGTTCCACAGCCCGTTCATCATTTTCATCAAGAACTAATGATCGTTTGCGCTTCATTATCCACTCTCCTCGACTAAAATTTACAATCATTTGTAAGTATTTATATTTTTCTTATTTTTTCATTTCAGAGGTGATTTTCCAAAAAATTATTTAATTTTTCAGTCCTAACTTTTTTTAATTTTACTTTGCTTTCTGCTAACATTTCTGTTGCTAAATCATCAGGATACTCCCCTTCATATATGATCTCTGATACTCCCGCATTGATAAGCATTTTTGCGCAGACGACACAAGGAGTATTTGTTACATATAATATTGAATCCTTAATCGAAATTCCAAATAGTGCTGCTTGAATAATTGCGTTCTGTTCAGCATGAAGACCTCGACAAATTTCATGGCGTTCCCCTGAAGGAATTCTACGTTGTTCGCGCAGACATCCTGTTTCGTTGCAGTGTTTTAATCCTTTCGGTGGTCCGTTATATCCTGTGCTTAAAACGTGTTTATCTTTTACAAGAACGGCTCCAACTTTGCGTCGTAAACATGTGCTTCTGCTGGCAGCAAGAAATGCCATTTTCATAAAATATTCATCATAGGTTGGACGTGATGTCATAAAAAATACCACTAGCATGCAATCAATGATGGCTTAAGAATATTATGAAAAAGCAAGAATATCTATTTTTTTAAGGGAATTGTAACCATCTGAAAATCAATTGGAACAAATGATTTGGGAAATATTTCTTGAGCCTCATCTTGAATCAATCGAGAATTTAAATATCTTGGACTAATGTGTATGAGATATAAAGTCTCTACTTTTGCTTTAGATGCAATTGCTGCAGCTTGTTTTGCAGTGGTATGTCCATAGTGGAAGGCAATATCCTCAAGAGATGAATCAAAGGTTGCTTCATGAATCAGAACATCGGCGTTCTGGCAAAATTCAATCATTGCTTCGCATGGTCGTGTATCACCAGAATATACAATGGTTCGCCCAGGACGTGTTGGGCCTAATATCAAATCCGGAGTAATAGTTGTACCATTAGGTAACTTCACTATGTTGCCATGCTGTAAACGGCTGAACATTGGTCCTTCAGGTATTCCTAATGCTAAAGCTTTCGGTTTATTGAATTTTCCAGGACGCTTGTCTTCCTTGATCCGATAGGCAAAAGCAGGAACTCCGTGATTTGTTTGAAAGGCATCAACTGCATATCCGTGAAATGCGATATGGTCGCCATGATGTATCTCATGAGATGTAATGGGAAAATTTGGCTTAAAATACCCTAACGTCAGCAATTGGCGGACTAACTCCTTGATGCCTACTGGACCATATATGTGCAAAGGGGTGGTTCTGTCATTCATCTGCATTGTTTGAATGAGTCCCGGAATACCTAAAAAATGATCACCGTGGAAATGGGAGATGAATATGGATGTTATTTGCATATAACTCAGCTCAGATTTCTGGAATTGTCGTTGCGTTCCTTCCCCACAATCGAATAAAAGGATTTCCTTACTACGTTTGACAGCTAAACTAATAACATTTCGTTTTACGGTTGGCCAACTTCCACCAGTTCCAAGGAAAATGATTTGTAGCTGTGTCATATTTCAAGAGACATCACTCAATTGGGTAAAAGCATTATGGTTAATTTTCAAAAACTGCAAAATATCGTGTTAAACTGCGATGAATTGGAATTTCAAAAAAGTTTTGCAATGTCAAATATTCTTTTCCTGTTTCTATGATTTCCTTTGACGGTAATCCAAGAACTGCTCGTGCACAAGGATGTAATATTTGTGCAATTTGTTCAAATGATCGTGAATATAATGAATGACGTGATTCACCCATAGTTGTTGATGCTCTTCCATATGGAAAATCTGTTACGACCGCATCTACTTTTGTATCTAGAAACGTACCAATTTCTCCAATATCTGCTGTGAATAGTTTTGATGGATATAGGTTATAGAAAGAAAGGTTTTCTTTTGTTCCTTGTACCATCTTTGCTGACACATCACTACCAATAATATTTGCTCCGATGAGCCCTGCCTCAATGAGAATTCCACCTGTTCCACAAAAAGGATCATAGATGGTTTGACCACAGGATACCTCTGAAAGATTTACAAGTACTCGTGCAATTTTTGGATGAAGTGATATCGGTGAGAAAAACGGCCTGAATTGACCCTTTCTTCTTTCATATTGACTTCTATCAATAGCAATTATTTTTCTACCAACATATACTTTTAAATCTGTTATAAAAACACGTATCTCGTTATCCGGTTTTATAAGATTCACTTTTCTATTTTTCGTATAGATTTTTTCAATTTTTTTTACTATTTCTTGAGAATTTCCATTTGTTGATCTATCTTTATATCGTACAGCAATTGAACCATGTAAATCACTATTATATTTTATCGCATTTTCCTCAATTTCCTTTATTGAGTGTGAGCATATATAGAATAATTCGTCAATGTAAAAAGTGTGGGATAATCTTTCAGCAACATTTTTTATTAGATTTAAATCTGTGTCTATTGATGCCGCTAAAATGTTATTATTTACCTCAATAATCTTATACGCAGTATCAGTTTTTAAACATGAAATTATTTCATTTCCTGGAAGAGTAGGGTGTTCTTTTGATAGCTCAAATAATATATTCATGTGTACTCTTATATCTAAAAATGATATGGTGGTATTTTAATTATTGTATTTTGTAGATAATAATTTTATCATGGGTGGTGTTATTATTGCTGAGATGATGCATACTAAAATTGTTGCAGCAAGTAATTTATCTGAAACTTGCTTATTTGCAATGATGCCATGTGAAATTGCTATAGTTACTGTTACAATTGCCATTTCTAAACGAGGGATCATACCGACTCCCACAAGAAGGGAATCTCGATTATTCAAACCGGCTATTCTTGATCCTAAGCTACAACCAAATATTTTTCCAACAATGCTTATAAGTATAATTACTACGGCAAAATAACCTATGGAAAGGAATGCAGTCAGATCAACACTTGCTCCAACCCAAATAAAGAAAAGAGGGATAAAAAGAGCTTCTCCAATAATTCGTATATCTTGTTTGATTTTTCTTGTACCAATGGCAGTATTTCCGATTAATAAACCTGCAACAAATCCTCCTATAATCCCTGTTATTCCTGCCTTATCAGCAAAAAATGCGTAAATAAAAAGAATTGCCAGCGATATACTCACGAGAGCCTGTGGAAGGCGTATTCTATCACCTATCACTAAAACTTTATTAATAATCTTTAAACCAAGATAAAAGAAAATGAGGAAATATATCGCTATTTTAATAGCGATGCCCAATGGTGAACCTCCAAGGATAAAAACAAGCAGTATGATACCAACTACATCGTCAATTACTGCTGCGCCTAGAATCGTAATGCCATACTTTGTGTCTAACCTTTTTAGATTCATTAATGTTCTTACAGTAATACCTACAGAGGTTGCAACAAGGGTTAAACCAATAACAATAGAAATTTGCCATGAAAAACCAAAGTAAATCCCTGCATAAATACCTAAGATTAAAGGGACTATAACACCGCAAATTGCAGTAAGTGAGGCGGCTTTTCCCATTTTTTTCAATTTAAACATATCAGTTTCTAAACCAGAAATAAAAAGCAAAAATAAAATACCAAGATCTGCAAATAGTCTGAAATCACCAGATGCATAATTTATCTCAGGTAAATTTAATGTTAACTGGTACCCTATAACGCCCATATCAATATGATGATTAGATAGAAGGCCAAGACCTGAACCTCCTAGGATAAAACCTGCAATAATCTCACCGATGACAGCTGGTTGATTTAATTTATTAAGAATATGACCAAATATCCTTGCAAGAATCAATGCTAATGCTACAAAAAATAAAAGGGAAATAACTTCCGTAATTAAGCACCTTTTTCATCTTCAATTGAATAAAATTGGGTTGCAGTATAATACTTCCTGATCATTTGATGAAGCGTAAGTTCACCAATCAGTTTTTCATTGAATACTACGGGAAGCCTCCTAACCTTATATTCTAACATTTTATGTAAAATATCGACAATCTTGTCATTAGGTTTACAATCGATAACCAATCTGGTCATTATATCACTAGCTTTTTTTACATTGCCCTGGTCAATTGATTCAATATCCGGTATTCCAACAACAAATGAAGAAAAATTTTTTGGTGCAAGAATCGAAAGAATATCATGCTCAGTGATAACTCCTATAAGCCTCATGCTTTCTTTATCTTTAACGACCCATACATGATGACGACCTTCGAAAATTGAAAATACATGATCAATATCCCCATTTTCTTCAATAATGGGCATATCCCATATACGGTTATTCATGATTTGCTCTACATGTAATTCATAGAAATCATTAATGAGACGGTTTTTTGATGCCATAATAATTCACATCATTCAAAAAGCAATATTTAACAACTTCCTTGTATAGAAAGAATCAGTTTATTTTCATTGTTTTATTTGATATTTCTTTATTACTTTAATATTATTTTCTTTAAGAGTTTCATCTATTTTTTTTCGTACATCCTCTGTTCCAATAAACCATTTTTCAGTATTTTTTTTTGATGCCGTATCTAGTAAATTATCAATTTTGCTGTGAAGATCTATTGGTTGCTCAAACCAACGATGTAACTGAGGTGAAGATGGCAAAGGTTTTGTTGTTGGTTTCTGAATAGTGATGACATCTTGTGCTGAACGAGTTGAAGGAATGTGAATTTCCTCAATTTTTGAATCTTTACGTTCGCTTGATTGAGATGCAACTGTATCTTTGATATTTGAATGTTCATCAACTGTTTTGGTATCTTTGAACTGAGGTATCTGTGAAATATGGTTTTTTGCCATTTCTTGGGAAAACGCAATTGATCTTTTTGCATGAAGTCGATTTTTTTGTGAGACATAGATAATTACTGTAATCAATATCACTACCGCAATTGCTATTGGAAAATTTGGAAGCTGAAGAAGCGTATCTATAACATCAGGTTGAGTAATTACCGTAAGAGACATTTCTGCTTGAATGTATCCCTGTTTTTTAGCAATAATCGTGATTTTATCTTGATTTGGTGCCGTGAGAGTTACCTGACCATCCCTGTTAGTGAGAAAAGATTGACCAGGAGCGGATTCTTGTATATTAACGGTGACGTTTTCGACTGGGACCCTAGAAGAATTTGTAATAAATATAATAAATGGTTCATATGCTTGTATGGAAGAGGTTTCAGGTGTGATACATAATTTATATGATGGTTCAGGTTTACTTGCAATGACAATCAGTGTGGTCTTTGAAGCATCGTACCCTTCTTTATATGCCGTAAGTGTATAAGATGTATTCATTAACACTGATGGTGCTTCAATAGTTATTTCGCCATTGTCATTTTCCGAAGTTATATTGTATGTATTTTCGTTAAAATCGATAAATACATCTGTTAGATAAGGAGTTACATTATTAATCGTTGGATCAAAGACGCTTATGGAAAAGTATTCATTAGATAAGACGACCGAAGGTGTGATTTCAATGTACATCGTCTTTAATGCAGATGTGGGGTTAAGAGGTAGAATGGCCAAAAGAACAAATGCACAAGTATAAACGAATATTTTTTTATTGAAAAGCATCCTTATTGATCCTCACAATCTTATAGAACTACGCCATCTTTTACTGAAATAAAGGAACTATTCCTATTTATGTTTTTATCAATTTAGTAGCATTGCATAATATTCCGTAGTATGATACTTCTCATAATCACGCAGCGACATCTTATAGTTTTATTTTGAAGTAAATAAAATATATTTCGAAGGCATCAAAAAATTAAAATTTTTCGATTATCTTTTTTAGTTTTATTTTCTCGATAATTGTTGTAAACAAACATTTATATATTAATAAGATTGATATTTATTCTCGAGGTTATTTGGAGATGCTTTCCAATAAACGATTTACCACTGTTATACTCACTTTGCTTATTGTTGTTATGTTCTTTATCACACTTGCTCCGATACATCCGGTACAAGCTGACTCTGTTATTGGTGAGACAATCTTTTATTTTGTTGATGTGTTTGATGAAAGTCTTCCACGTGATTCAATTTATGGTGCACTCCCTCTCATATCGAGGGACAATCCAACAAAAGGCAATGACTCACATTATCCCCCTAAGCTTACAAACTTTGACCAATTTGGTATGTGGTCAACATATTGGGCCATTTATCTATTAGAAAATACTGAAGAGTTTGGAGAATTGCCTGATGAATTTGAAGGTCTAAAAGTACTTTTACCTAATCCTCTGAGTATTGTTGAAGTTTACGAGTATACAGGGAACGAGACCATCAATATCAATGGGGATGTTACATTTAATATTTTCACTTCCTCCTCCTCAAAATTAGTAATTAATGACAATGATCAAGTGAAAGTATCATTATTTTCATACAGCGATTCAATACCGTTGCCAATTGAGATTGCAAATAGTAGTCTTAATGTTTCTAGTGGAATCTTGAAAACTGTTGCATCACAAACAATATCCCTGAAGGTGAGTGACTATAAATTACGTAAAGATACCAGTCTGTTGTTCTCAGTTGAGCTAATTCCAGGAGATAAGCGATACTCTCAAATCCTGCTAAATAATGATTCTTGGCTACGAACGAATGGTTTAAAATTAATACAAAACTTAGATAATATTTCTAATATTCCCCTATTGGATCAGGTTATTTCTGTCTTGGAATTAATTCAGAACATTTCAAGTGAACTCAATATTTCTATGGAACAGCAGGAAGATGTACTAAATTCCGTAATTTCTACATCACTTGTGTATGCATCTCAAGCGCATCCTGCATCAGTTTCAGTTCCATTTGTGGCAGGAGATTCCAATAAAGAAGATTATATAACGTATTATTTACACACTGGCACATCGATGGACACAGATGCCCCATCATCTTCTGAACATTCAACTTTGTCAATACTTGATGAGACAGGTATCTGGAGAGGTCCTGTTCTGACTCGTAATAAAATACTATCAAGTGTTTCAGCATTTGTCCATATTGAATATACAGATTATCGATTATTTAATGATCTATTAATAGTTGAAGCTAAATTACTATCAAATGGAAAAGAACTTGCGTCAACTTCTCAAACGTTGTCAAAAACAACAAAATTTACTCCCTCGATAAATGCATATCGATTTACTTTCAAGAATCTTTCATATAATGCTGAACTATTCTATGGAACAAAACTCGAGCTACATATTGGAATCGTAGGAACAACAAACAAGAGCTCTCTTCTGCCATATGGCGCAACAATTTATTATGATTCTCAGCAATACCGATCATCTCTTTCATTAAAATTAACTGATACTGACCATATCTCTGTAGAAGGTGTATCGGATCCCATTGATGGTAAAATACTTCCTGGTGGTCGTGTTTCTTATACGTTAGAAGTAACTGGAGAATTAAGTGATACAATTACACCTTCACTTCACAGTGATACTTTTTCATCTGAGGAACAAAAACAATGGAAGGTAGAAGTTGCACCTTCTTCGTTTTCCATAGAAGATAATGGAAAAAAAACTGTAACTGTTGCTATAACGTCACTCAATAATACCCTTGGTGCATATGATGCAGATCCTTTAAGAGTGACATTAGATATTTTTGGTTCAACAGGATTCACAAGTTTTCCGTTATTTGCTGAAGTTTCAAAAGATGCAGTTACGTTTGATTTTATTATTCTTGCCCCTCAAGGAAAAAATATTGTTAAGGGTTCAAATACCTCTTATCAATTCAAAGTAATAAATAACAATACTGGATTCTATCCTGATGGGTATATTTTTGCAGGAATACAGGGATCTTTCAATCTTTCAGTCTTTCCTGAAACAATACAGGATATTGCCTATCAGGAAACTGTGATAGTGAATGTTACTATTGATGTAGATCAAAATACAGAAATAAAAACAGATATGTTTACTTTCAAAGTGATATCTAAAAAAGGTGGTTTAGAAAAAACGGTTAAGATAAATTCAACGATTGTTGGTTTAGGTGTATTTGAAAACATTTACGATTACTTAAGTTCAATTTCGGATCAATTAGGGTTAACAGATGTTTTTGGGTCCTATGCACCGTATTTCATCATTGCATTATTATGTATCATACTGTTCTTTATCATCTTACTATTGGTGATTATCCTTATGACTAAATTTGTTGATATCATATGCTTAGATCGCATTAAAGAAATTTATCCAAATGAACAAGCAATATATCAGTTAACGATACGCAATCCCACAAGAAAAACACGTTCATATTCTGTGAATGTTGAACTTAGTGAAAATGGTTCGAAATGGCAAACTTACGTAGATAAAACAATACTTCTGGTCCCTTCAAAACAATCTCAGAGTGTTATCGTAAAGGTCATACCAGGCGATGCCATTGATGACGACGATTGGACGAAAGCAACTGTATATGTCACATGTGAAGGTCGAAAAAAAAGATCTAAAGTTGATCTATTGACAAGTGTGAAAGATGGGACATTGGACCTTTCTATTGATAGTGTATTTCATTGGCCTAGGAGCTTTGAATCCAATCAAAAAGTTCAAACCTCATTTAAACTTCATAATAAAGGATATATTCAAGCCAAAAAAGTAAATATTAGTTTATATATTAATGGGAAGGAAAAGAATAAAGTAGAAGATGTTGATATTCCCGCTGGCGGGTATGCTGATATTACCCTTCCCTGGATAACAAGTAAAGGTAAGAATGAATTGCAAATTATTGTTAGCTAAATAAAAAATGTATTTTATCGAAAAAGATTGTTGGGTTGACTATGGAAGAGACGTCAGATGGAAAAAAGGAAATCGAGCAGCTACGAAACGCCGAGAAGAAATTTCAGTCATTTATCGACCGAAGAAATGAATTAAACGAGCTTGCAAAAGTTCTTCGCGGAGAACGCGACATGGTTAACAACAAACACAATGAAATGCGCGAAGGGTTAGCCACCCTAAAAAAAGAACGAGATGAGCTTGTTGCGCAAATGCGTATTCATAAAGAATTGCGCAATGGTTTTCAAAAACAGGCAAAAGAACTTATTGATGCACGTCGAAAGAAGAAAGGGGAAGTTTTCAAAAACCTTCCATTACGAGTTGAAGAGTTGAAAGCAGATATACAAATGCTCGAATATGAGCAAGAGACAACGGTTATTAGTTCTCAAGATGAAAATGAATTAATTGATAAAATACGGAAAAAACAAAAGGAATATCGCAAGTTTGTTAAAGAATTGGATAAACAACAAACGATTCAAATCGATATTAATGATAAGGATAATGCAATTACTGAGTTATTTAAGAAGGCTGACGAGGAGCATGAAATTGTACAAAAATATTATGATGAAAGCCAGAAGAAACATGAAGCGTATATGAAACTTGTCAATGAACTCTCCTTGACTATCGCTGAAGCGAATAAGAAGCATGAGGAATATATTGAGGCTCGTAATGAAGCACAACGAAATCATGAAAAGGCTATTGAACTACGTGGACATATCATAGAGGTACGTGACGAGCGAAGGAAACGATTCGAGGAAGCAAAAAAAATTATTAGAGAACAGAATGTCAATGCACGCAAGGCGGTAATGGATACTGATAAACTTAAAGAAATTGCAGATCAGGCATTGGACGCATTAAAGAAAGGTGAAAAAATTTCACTATAATTTTATTTTTTATTTCGATAATTAACGTATCTTACATCGACATTTTTAAATACAATTTACTTATTACAATTTTTGTGAACCTTGTATGACTGCTGTGGGAATTGTAAGTTATGGAGGAAGTATACCCCGTCTCAGAATAAAGGCTGAAGAAATAGCAAAAATCTGGGGAAAAGATGGCTCTCGGATAAGTAGTGGTCTAGGTATTTTTGAAAAGTCAGTTCCCTCTATTGATCAAGATACTGCAACTATTAGTGTTGAAGCAGCACGAGCAGCTCTTAAACGCTGTAATATCAATCCTAAAGATATTGGCGCAATTTATATTGGGAGTGAATCTCATCCTTATGCAGTGAAACCAACAGGCACAATTGTTGGAGAAGCGATTGGGGCAACTCCCGATCTTATGGTTGCCGATTATGAATTTGCATGTAAAGCAGGTACAGCAGGCGTTCAAACCTGTTCTGCCCTTGTGAAAGCCAATTACATCAGGTATGGTCTTGCTATTGGTGCAGACACTGCGCAAGCAGCGCCTGGGGATGCTTTAGAATTTTCTGCAGCTGCTGGAGGGGCAGCATTTGTACTTGGTAAAGAACATGTTATTGCAACAATCAATCATACATATTCCTATACAACCGATACGCCAGATTTTTGGAGAAGATCTGAAAGTAAATATCCAAAACATGGCGGTCGATTTACCGGTGAAGTAGCTTATTTTAAACACGTGGTTACCTGTGCAAATAATATGATGCAGCAAGTTGGAACAGCACCAAAGGATTATACCTATGGGATTTTCCACCAACCAAACGGAAAATTTCCGCTAAAGGCTGCCAAATTACTTGGATTTGAAAAAGAACAAGTGGCTCCTGGGTTAATGGTGCCTTATATTGGAAACACATATTCAGGAGCGTCACTTATCGGCTTAGCGGCAGTTCTTGACAGAGCGCAACCAGGTGAGCGCATTCTCCTAACGAGTTATGGATCTGGTGCAGGGAGTGATAGTTTTGATATTTCTGTTACGGATAATATTTCAGATTTTGCAAAAACTAACGCGCCAACGATACAACAACTCATTGCAAACAAAGAATACATTGACTATGGGACGTATGCAAAAATTACTGATCTATTATATTGGGAGTGATTATTTATGAGAGATGTAGCAATCATTGGAATTGGATTAACTAAATTTGGGGAATTATGGGAACAATCGCTCCGTCAGTTAACTGCAGAAGCAGGAGCAAAAGCAATTCTTGACTCGGGTATTGAAGGGAAAGATATCGATGCCATGTATGTTGGATCAATGAGTGCGGGTCGTTTTGTTGGACAAGAACACGTTGGAGCATTAGTTGCAGATGCTTCAGGTTTTTCTCATTTGCATATTCCCTCAACACGTGTTGAAGGAGCATGTGCCAGTGGGGGGCTTGCCATTCGAGAAGGATATCTTTCCATTGCGTCAGGTATAAATGACGTTGTAGTTGTGGGAGGAGTCGAAAAGATGATGGATGTTGGTGGTGGTGCTGCGACAGAGACCTTGGCCACTGCAGCAGATCAAGAATGGGAATCGTTTTTTGGAGCGACTTTTCCCGGGTTATATGCAATGATAGCTATACGTCACATGCATGAGTATGGGACAACAAAAGAGCAGCTTGCACAAGTTGCAGTCAAAAACCATAAAAATGGGGTGAATAATCCCTATGCTCAATATCAAAGTGAAGTCAGCTTAAAGCAAGTAATGGATGCTAGTCCGGTGGCATATCCTCTAGGCCTCCTTGATTGTTCCCCGGTTACAGACGGTGCAGCAGCTGTTGTCCTCTGTGCAGCAGATAAAGCACGCAAATTTACTGATCATCCTCTGGTTAACATTATTGGTTCAGGTCAAGCATCGGACACACTTGCACTCCATGCACGACGTGATATCACAACACTTGATGCAACGGTCTATGCCGCTAAAAAAGCTTTTTCTCAAGCAAACCTTGCAGCTAATGATATGAATTTGGCAGAAGTTCATGATTGCTTTACCATTGCTGAGATTTGTGCTATTGAAGATATCGGATTTGTCGAAAAAGGAAAAGGTGGACGTGCTATTGATGATTGCATTACCACTATTGATGGACAAATCCCAGTGAACACAAGTGGTGGATTGAAATCAAAGGGTCATCCCGTTGGCGCGACAGGCGTAGCACAAATCGTTGAAATTACCCAGCAACTACGAGGTGATGCTGGAAAAAGGCAGGTAAAGAATGCCAGATATGGATTGGCGCATAATCTTGGTGGTTCCGGTGCAACTTGTGTTATTCATATTATGGAGGCTGTATCACAATGACGAAAGATGTCCCTCGTTTTTGGAGAGAAATCCCGCAGCGATACAATCTGGTTGGTAATGCATGCTGTGTATGCAAGAGAGTCTTTTTTCCACCGAGTGAATCATGTCCTGATTGTCGTCGAAAAAGTATGGGAAAGATGCAAAGTTTACAACTCAAAGGAAAAGGTGAGATTGTTACATATACCATCATTCATGTAGGCCCTGATGATTTTGAAGAACAAGTCCCATATCCTATTGCCATAATACAAATGGAAGAAGGCCCTAGATTAACTGCTCAAATCGTCGATTGTGCGCCAGATACTGTTCACATTGGTATGAAGGTGGAATGCGTTTTTCGTAAGATTCAGGAAGATGGTTCAAATGGGGCTATATCGTATGGATATAAATTCAAACCGATGATGTGAAACTATGGATGTCAAAAATACGTTAGCTGAGAAAATAGCTGGTGAAATTACTCTGAGCCCAAAACCGGGGTTGACAATAAGAAAATGGCGTAATATTTTTCATATCAACCAAACAGAGCTTGCGAAATATTTACACCTTTCTCCTAGTGTCATTAGCGATTATGAATCAGGTCGCCGGAAATCACCAGGCATTCAAACAGTGAAAAAGGTTATTGAAGCATTTATTAAAATTGATGAGCAACATGGTGGTACCGTTCTTCATCAATATGATCCGATCATCAAAATGCGTGAGGGTGTCCTTGAAATTATGGAGTATCCTTTTGCAATTGATGCCGAGGTATTTATCAAAGCTATTGACGGTATTGTAGTCACGCATGGAACGCGTGGTTTAAAGAAGCAAGTCAAGGGATTTACCGTTGTGGATAGTATTAAAACAATCGAAAATATCACACCAGTTGATTATGCACATCTCTATGGGTGGAGTCCAGAACGTGCGTTGATCTTTACCGGTATTAAATTTGGTAGAAGTCCGATGATAGCGGTTCGTATTCATCCTGTGAAGCCTTCTGTAGTTGTCTATCACCGTCCAGGGTCTATTGATCCTCTAGCGATAGTGTTGGCCGATCGAGAGAATATTCCACTTGTTTCAACGAATCTTAGTCTAGAAGAGTTGAAAGATCGTTTAATTCATTTAGGAGACCACGAAATCTGATGGAACTCAAGGGTCTTTGCCTTATCTGTGGAAAACCTTCAATGCTTCATACTTGCATAATGTGTGGAATGCAGGTGTGCCCTCTTTGCTATGATTCTGAACATCATGTCTGCAAGAACTGTCAGCATTACAATATTTCTTGAATTTATTAAAAGCGAGCAATGCCAGACAATCTATGTTGTAAATATATCTTTTATTATGAGTGTTTCCATACGTCTTCATTTGTTTGGCTATTCCCCAACATATTCTATGGGTATATAAGTAAAATTAACCAATAAGCATTGTGAGGTTGAAAACTATGAATTCAACAAAAGGAATTAAATTAATAATGATAGGAGCAGTAATATTCTGCTTAACAACCCTTGTTGTCTCAGCAGATGAAATTGATGACGAAATACCTGAAAATGAAACGGCAGATAGTGATACTCCAACGGAAGATCTTCTCATTACTCCGGGTCCTGATAAGGTGTTAGAACATAACGTAACAGATGGAGAACTTGAAGATGATAGTGAATTTTTTTCAGGAGATGAAGAAATGCTTATTTCACCTGGTCCAGAGGAATCTGAGAATCTTATAGCTCCAGGACCAAATTCAGAAGGAGACACATATACTCTTTATGATGCGAGTGCAGAAATATTAACTGAAACAACATCAACTAAACCCTCTTTACTGACGTTTCCGCCGTTAGTAATAGGACTATTTGTCGCATTCCTAGGTGGTCTTTTAATTCTTGGCAAAAGATGTTAATACGAGAAATAAACGATTGAAATTGTTACTTTTTTCCCTTTTTTTCTATTTTTTTTAAGGTATTTTTGATGTATTTTTCTACCTTTTCAGTGGAATTGTACATAGTTTTAAATATAACATTTGTATTAATAAAAAATCAGAGAAAGGGGACAAATTATTCTAATTTTTTCATTTACCCTTTCTCCCCTCCCTCGTATCTTGCTCTGATACTCCACTTGTAAAATTTCCTTTTATTAGTTTACAATGACCGATTTCTTTATTCTCTGTATCGTTTGTTCAATATACGTATCATCTTCAATTATTATTTTTATTGCGTTATTTGGGCAAATTTCTGCGCATCTCCCACATATGCGGCAATCATGAGTTATTGTTGCTTTTCCATTGATGACCTTGATTGCATTCAAAAAGCAAACATCCTCTAAACACGTTTTACAACCAGTACACTCATCGGTAACATAAATGTTAATTCCGGGCATCTTTTTCACAGATGATGCAAGAGAACTATCAAGATTAGGTAGCATTTTCCACAAACAACAGCAACTGCAACAGTTGCAAACTGTTAATAATTGTAAACCTGAACGTACACCAAGCCAAAGTTCATCAAATTTGTCTCTCCCGATTAAATGAACTAGACCATTCTTTCTGCATTTTTCAACATGATCGTGGGATTCCTGTTTTGATGCCATTCTACCAAATTGTGGGTTTATTTCCTTTACCGCATTACCCATAAATAAACAGCCAAGATTACTCGGATGATTCTTACATTTCATGGATTCTCTACAAATGCAGAAATTCATGATAAAATGACTATTTGCCTCTTCAATAAAATAATCAACAACTTGTGATGGCACGACAATACTCTCCGGGGAAGGTATTTTTTTATTTATTTGGATTTCTACCACTGTGTTTTTTGGAAGTACTGTTAAATTATTCTTTTCGAAAAGCATTTTATGTGCTAATGGTGCAATAAGTGGATTTTTTGTTAACCTGGCAACCGTAAAACGATATGGAAAGATTTTCTCTATTAACAACACAAGCTTTCTGGAGGTCTTCATTGAAAACTCTCATTGAGTGAATTTTTTCATAACGAATAAGTTTCAGTATCTTTTTATATTTATCATTTGTATCTTTTGTTCATGTTTATTGACTTAACACTTCCTCTTGATAATAAGACACCCGTTTTTCCCGGTAGTACAAAATGTGAAATCACACAGGTGTCAACGATTGATCATACAGGATTTAATGAAAAAATTGTTACGTTTCCATCCCATGTGTCAACCCATATCGATGCACCACTGCATATGGTGCCATCAGGTAAATCTTTATCAAATTATCCCATCGATACTTTTATTGGTGAAGCCATTCTCTTGGATGTCCGGAGACAGACAGAAATCGATGACGATATCAATGAAGTACAAAATAATGATATGGTCTTCCTTTTTACAGGATATAGTCAACACATATATGAATCAGACTACTATGAACATAATCCTGTGCTCACTGAAAAAACTACTCAAAGATTAATAGATAAAAAAATAAAAATTTTAGGTATTGATTCCTTCACCCCAGATAATCCACCATATCGTGTTCATAAGATGTTACTTCAAAACGACATACTGATTGTGGAAAACCTAATAGATCTTCAAAAAATCACAAAAAAGAGATTTAGATGTTACATTTTCCCTTTGAAACTACAGGATGCTGACGGTGCTCCTTGTCGAGTCATTGCAGAGATATAATGATCTATCTTTTGTAAAGTCTTTTAAGAATTAGAACATGCGTTTGATTAGAGCCTATCAACAATGTTGTCACTCGGAATGACATATTGTTAATGGAGAAAACGAACCACTGTTGATATGAATATTACTCCAATAAATTTATAATTATTGCTATATTGAATAATATGTAGCATAATAATTGTCATGTGGCTAAAATATATCTAAACTTGTAAAGAAAACAAGAATTCAATCATTATGCTATTACTTTTTGTTAGTACCTTATGTGCGATTGGTACCACCCCAGTTCATGAAGAGACTCATTTGATAATGTTAGATTTGAATTTTTTATATTAAACGTGTTCAAATAAATTTTTTTGAAAATTTAGATTTTATATAAAAATCTTATATGCATCTTTATCTTTTTAATTATGTTATTGTAAAAGAAGAATATCTTGGTGTATCTCACGATAGGCCATATACATGAAATATTATTCAAGGAATTATACATGTTATTATTCAACTTGCAATATCTATGTTTCGTTAGAAATACATATATATGTTAAAAATGAAAATGGAACGATGTGTTGTAATTAAGCAATAAAAAAAATTAAAAGAAAAAGGAGAGATGAATAATTTTCTCTCTAATTCTACTCCAGGTAAATAAATCCCTTCTTAAACAAGACAATGATGATGATGACTATTGCAACGATAATTCCAACAATTGCTAGCCATATCGGGAAACCAGCTGTGCCATCGCCAATACCAGGACCACCACCTTGATGTGGTGTGATATCATCAACTTTTCCATTTTTCATATGTATATTGTAATCTGCTATGCCATCGGCATCATCGTCAATAAAGTATTTTTTAATGTCTGAAGCATTCTTACCATCGTTTCCTGTTAGAGTTTTCTTACCTGATGTTGAGTTGAAATAGAATTCATATACTCCATTACAATTTTCGTCCAACAAATATCCTTTAAGGTTATATTTGTTATTCGGAGAAGTTTCGTTTACTTCAAGTACACCACATGCGATAATTCTTGCAGTGGTTGTCTCGGTATCAGTCAAGCCTTCATTGTCTGTCACTGTTAAGGTAATCGTATAGTTACCAACAGTAGGATATGCATGATTTACTATTTGGCCAGAGCCAGTTGTAAAATCACCAAATGTCCAATTGTATTTGACAATAGTTCCATCAGTGTCATAACTTTCTGAAGCATTCATCTTGATAACCTTGCCGGGATTGCCATAGTATGGACCATCAATTTTTGCGACAGGGGCATATCCTGTAACTGTTACAGTTGATGAATCGGTGTCTGTTGCACCTTCATTATCAGTTACCATCAAAGAAATCGGGTAAGTTCCTGATGTTGACCAACTCTTTGTCGGTGCAATTCCTGTAGCATCATCAAATTGTCCATCATTGTCAAGATCCCAGTTATAGGAATCAATTGTTCCATCAGGGTCATCACTTTCTGAACCATCTAAGGTTATCATTTGATTCATCCCTGCATTGTATGGTCCACCTGCATCAGCAATAGGCGGTTTATTTGTATCGCTTACAGGGGTGCCCTTCTTGACAGTAAAGATATCAGAAAAATCCGACGCGTATGTATCAGATGATGTATCGACAAAGAATTTAGCTCTGTAGTCTGTTGAACCTTTTGGAGCATTTGTTGTATAATTTATTTGGTATGTGAAGATGATATCGTCGTATACGGTATCGGTGACATAACCATAGCCATATCCATACCCTACTGACGGAATGAATAAATTATCCAAGGCATCTTGTGAGGGAGATACCAATCGAGTTTCAAATCTATCTGCTGGGTCTTCGTATTCTATTCCATTCACATGGAACCTCACATGATCTATTTCAGTAGTACCTAGAAAAATGGTGAAATTAATACTTGTCATTGGAATGGTTTCCACGCCGCTAATGGTTATATTGACATTTGAAAATGTGAATGTTCTATCGCCAACTGAATACGTTGGTTCCGGTGCTTCTATACTTAAATTGATGGACATTGCTGGAGGAATAAGAATTGAAAAAATAAGAGTAATTAATATTCCTGCTGCAATTAATCCAACAATATGTGATTTGACTTTCTTTAATCCCATCATACCACCTAATACACTCCATTATTCAGCAAGTAACTTGCTCTTTCCTCATTTTCTTGTATGTTTTTGATAATATAAATAGTTTGTTTTTTCTTCATGCATAATGTGACTTTCATGCTTTTCACATAGTAGGTCATAGAAAATTAGTATGTAAATGAAGATGAAATTAACCTTTAAAAATTAGATCAAATCGAGATGCTTGATCGTATTATATGAATTATATTTGTGTTATAAAAAGTTAAAAATTTGTATGGTTTTATTAATTTGTTCTGTATTCCCAGCAATATCGTAAACAATCAATGTTATGTTGTAAGTTCCAAATAATCGAGAGTGTACTGTTATTTTATTTGAGTCTTGAGGTAATGTCGCGTACAGGTAATTATCAAGGTAGAGTTCTTTTCGTTCTATGTTGGAATTGTCTGAAATATCAAAGGTAAAGGTTGCAGAGCCTAATATAACGGTTTTGTTGGAGTTAAAAATCCTTCTGTTATAGAGATATATTCCTTTATCGGGGTGTATGAAATGAATTTCTGGCTTCATATTATCTACTTGTATAATATAGGATCTCTGGCTTTCATTTTTAATGAGTATAGAGATGGTGCATTCGCTAAGGTTTGGGCAGCTAACATCTGCCATGACCCAAGTAGCGATTGTCTCGTTCAGACTGGTTGGTAGCACTTCTTGTGCTCCACCTAATGATGTAAAATTTGCTATAATATCAGAGGATGTAATAGGTTCAAAACAGTGAAGGAGTGCTGTTATCGTGATCGTGTCTCCGTTTTTGATAACGGGTGAGTCACTGGTGCTAAAAGCATTATCTTTGCTCATTGAAATAGCAGTGATCGTTGAAAAGGTATTCTGGATGATGAAGGATTTGCTTGTGATGCACGTCAGGACATGGTGTGTATTGATTGCCTCTATGAGCAGTTGATATTCACCGTTTTCAATATTTTTTATTGACCAGTTGTAGATACCAGTATTTGGTACATGTTCTGTAATACTCTGATATGGAGTTTCGGGGGTTGCTGTTGACCTGTAATATAAATAGATAGGGAGATCTTCTTGATTAGTATATTCATTATCATATGCATACCATTCGATAGTGATAGTCCTATTGCATATCGCATTACCATCTGGGTAATATAACTGCAACAATGGTTGGTTAGCTGAGGATTGATTCGGCACTATACATATAAGAATTAATCCTATTGTGATATAGATAACTGCCATGCATGTTTTTTTCATAGGTCCTCACCATTTTAGATTAAGAAGGTATTCTTATCCTTCCATTGTCTTTTTGTTTTCTTGCTATTTAAATCCTTTTGTACAATCCTTATCAGGTTCAATTATTATGAAAACTCCATCCAATAAATATGCTATTGTATTGAAAAAACGTCAGGAAGTATTCTTCACGTGTACTTTTTTTAAAAAGTACAAACCTTTTTTTTAAATCAAAATGATGTTTAAAAAGCCTTTTTATAATTTTAAAATTATACCTGCATAACCGCATTTAAAAATCATAAATAGTGAACAGAACTTTTTGGATTTTTTTTATGAAAAGTTTTTTGAAAGAAGGCTCCTATGCACTATCAATATTTATAACGATCATTCATGGTACCATCAAAATAATATTTTTAGAAATTTATTAGAAGAATAATTACGATATATTTTGGTATGTGCTTTTTCATATATTGAATGTTTGATTTAATACCAAAAATTATATTTTGAATGGTTCTTTTTCTAAACATGTTTAAAATGCAAATCATTATATTCTAGCGTTTGATAAAAAACGTAAGGGATTAAAGTGACGGTCAAAATAAGAAAACTTGAACAATTACGTTTTCTATATCAGCAAGGTTTATCAGTAAGTGCTATGTCTCGTGAGTTAAGGATTTCGGAACCAACTGTACGTAAATATCTTAAAAAAATGGGATATTACACCTTTTCAAATCACCGATTCAATATAGATCAAAGTGTTTACTCTTGGGATGGGCAACTACAACAAATAAACTCGGTTATGAATGTTCCCTCACCGTACTCGAACAGAATAAAAAATTTTCAATCCGAATCGTTCAATATAGAAAACCAAAGATTGCAGAGACAAAATGAGGAGCTGAAACAGGAAAGGGATAGGTACCGTGAAGAGTCGAGAAAAGTGGGTCGCGAAAATCAAGTTTTGAATCAAAGACTTGATGAAACGACACGGTCTTTAGAAAAAATTAATCTAGAACACAAGCAGGTCATGGAAGAAGTAGGGATACAAAAGAAAAAACTACAAGAACATAATAGATATGATCTCCCAGAGCTAGAAGTCCATAAGAAATTGAATGAAAGACTAATAAATTCAATCGAAAAGTTGAAACAAGAGTACGAACAATTAAAACATCAAAATGAAGATTATAAATTTGAAAATAGCAAGCTAAAAATCGCAAATAACGACTTAAGAGACCTAAACAAAATCATTCAGAATGCATTAGCTAAGTGCATTACACAGCTATCATAAAACATTAGTTAAAATAAATACATTTATTAGTAAAAAACAGTCTTGTTCAATCATCTCAACGCTGTTAATATCACTCATATCAATGGAGCATAAGAAAAAAAGAAAATAAGTATTCTGTTTTACTCTATATGAGAAGGTAAAACAGATCTTATGATTATCTTTTTTGTGTAACTCTTTTTTTGGACGTAATCTTCTTTTGTAAAATTCTTTTATGTGCATAAAACCTATAGATGAAGAAAGCAGAGACAATCATGATGATGGCGATAAGTGTCAATAGAAATAGAAAGATTTGACGTTCTTCGGAATCGGTGTTTTCTTGCGTATATGCTGAGTGTTGATTTGTTTCAAGATCGAATCGTATATCCCAGATATTATCAAGATCAGTATCTAGAAGGTATATCGAGCCGTTCTCCTGTTTGACCCCATTTGCTGTATCGAGTTTTGAGTTATAGAATGAATCAAACACGGTATCACTATTTCTATCGATGAGATATCCAGATATATTTAGGGAAGGGTCATTAGGGAGTACATACGTATCGATATAGATAGTGAGGTTTTTTGAAATAGTTGTGACAGTATCTGATGCTGTTACTCGTATAGTGTATATCCCGAATTGTTCCCATTGATGAAGCAGTAGTGTCGGTTCTTGTATTGACAAAGTCAAATTCTCTTCTGCTACACCATCATCCCAATTAATAGATCCTTTCACAATACTATCGTCCATATCTTGGATAGTGATGGTATATGTATAGGAAATATTAACTGATCCAACCTGCTTTCCGTGAATGTCAAGCATGCTTGAGGGAAGGTTCGTCGAAGAGACAATGATTGCGTAGGTGGTAAAAATTGCAGTTTGCCCATCATTATCTGTTACTGTAAGCGTAATACTATAGTTTCCTGCAGCGGAATACTTATGAGAACTGGTTTTTCCTTCGCCTAAGCTATTGTCCCCGAAATCCCAACGGTACAAGGTAATACTCCCATCAGAATCATAACTTTGTGAAGCGTCAAAATCTACTACTTCTTGTATTACTCCTTCATATGGGCCATCAGCAATACCTACTGGTGGTATAAGATCAACTGGATTAGAGGAGCCCCCACCGCCGCTGCTACCACCTGTGTTGCCACCACTTTGTTCCACATATGCTGCATTTATTGTAAAATACTTGGGTGTCGAAGCTTGGGAAGAAAAGGAATATGCGTTAGTCTTTAACATGTTTTGAAGAACTTTGCCCATTTCATCGCAAAGATTGATGGAATTGTATTCTGAAGACGTCAAGAGAAGTCTGTTCCAAGTGAATGTGATATCTGTTGTTGAAACATTATCATCAGGGACCCATTGTACAGTTAAATTCCATGTTTTTTGAGAATCTTGAAATTTTCTATAGTCCTTCCAGAGTTGATGATACGGTTCGATAAGATTATCATCAAGCCAACAACGTAAGTAAGGGGTAAGTGGAGGAATTGTTTTTGGCACATCAAAACTGTCATATGGTGCTCCATCACTAGCGGTCAATGCTTCTCCAATGACAACATAATCAATTTTACCTGTTTTGCTTGTTGCTGTTATCGTAAGATTCCATTTGGCAGTATCAGGATCTGATGCGGTAACTGGAACATACATACTAAAAATGATAAAGAACAAAATTCCAACAATAAATATCCTTTGACATTGTTTTTTGAGAAGTTTTTTATTTATTTTTAAATTAAATTGATGGTTGGTGTCCATTTTTCTCTCACCAACCTTCTTGTGTGTACTTTAGTTATTAAGCATTTATTGTACAATTCTTATCTAGTATCATTGTCAATTCTTGTCCTAATTTTTACAATATCAAATGTAAATAATTGCAATATTAAGAAAATAATAGAGAGAAATCCCCACACGTTGATTTGTGGGATGAATCGCATGGAGGAATTGACATAATACGCCTATAGGTGTTTTGTTGCCCCCATTGTCGAAAAACCATGCTATTTATAGCATGGGAGAGGGATTTACAATATTATATATAATATATAATATCAAAATTCAATTTGTTCAATATTGGTATTTTAGTATAGTATTTCCATTTGATTTCATTATTCTATGTATCCATATGCTTTAAAACAGAAATCATACATGGGGTAAGGACCCCATGGACTTTCATTATTCATAACAAAAATTGATCCATTTGTATAAGGATTACCAAAATAATATTCTACACAATAACATTCAGAATAGCTGCCTCCGTCAGTATGAACAACTATATAATAAGTATCTCCTGAAATTACAGGTATATTTGGAAAATCGAATGTTATCCAATTTGGATTCGAAGAGATACTGCTTTTCGATAGGAGAATACTTGTTAAATCATTTCCAGTGAGCGAGTTTCTTATTGACACTATAATATCGTTTGGTATGTTACTTGTTTTAAAAATGAGTAACTCAACCTTGGTAATTGTATCAACTGTTGGTATAAATGACTGAGCTGCCCAATGATCCGCATAAATTTTATGAGCTTCTTTATGCAATGTTTGTTCTTGGTCTATAGTTCCCGGTATGGGGGAAGTAACGACAATAGTCTGTATCGTAGTGTCGGTTTCCCCACCAGTATCGGTTACTGTTAATGTAATGTTATATGTTTCTTCGTTAGTAAATTGATGGACAGGATTCCGATCGGCACTAGTGCTTTCATCGTCAAAATCCCACAGCCAAGAAATAATGGATCCATCTGAATCCAATGAGGTATCCGTGAAGAATATTTCATCTAGAATAGTTGGATATGCTGGAGAAAAAAGAAAGTTGGCCTTTGGAGGTTGCTCTATTGGTGTCGGCTCTGTTTTAAAGCTAAATATCTTCTGATTCACATTCTCATTCGAATCGATAACAGTGATACTCCAATCATATTTTGTATTATAGTTATTGACATAGCTATAAGTATTTGCAGTAAAATTTGTAAAATTCTTAACATTTTGATTGATATACTCTTTAATAGTCTTCCATATTGATCCTATTTTAATTCTGAAAATTATATCAAAAGTATCATTCTGTAAATCAAAAATCTTCGCAGAAAGAGTAGGATTTAATGGAACATTTATTGAGTTATTAGAAGGTAATTCATTTTCAATAAAAGGTGCTTTTTGGCTAGGGGGCTCTGTATATATTCCTGCACCCATTCTTCTCTCGCTGTAATACAAACTATTGGTTCTCACTCGTGGGGTTGGGGCAATAGCCAGTGTATCATATACCCGCATGAGCCCGCTTTCGCTCAGAAGGATGAACTCGTTTAAACCATCTCCATCAATATCCTGGACGAGCGTCGTCCGGCCGCCAATATCCAACGTCTCAACCAATGTGTATGTTCCATCATAGATGTTGACCTTAGACCCAACACAGATAATCTCTAAGTCGCTATCTCCTATCACATCTGCCATCATAGGTGGGTCACTTGCAACCGCTAACGTTGCATCTAACTCCCAACGCCCTAAATCCCATACCTTAACAGAAGAAACACAACACGTACACAGTTCAAGATTTCCGTCACCATCAATATCATAGATAGAAAACGAAGAATGAGCCTTTAAACCAAGACTTTTAGAACATTTGTCTGGCATTTTCTTGCCGGTTGATCCATCGATAACATAAATTCCTCCGCTTTGATGCAACGCAACCGCATCAAGTATTCTATCACTATTTACATCAACAATGGCCATGCAATGACTTGCGCACCAAACCTCATCTTCATACCATAACAACTCTAATGTCTCAGCATCATAGCACTGCATCCCTTTAGCATATGGATTGGAGGAGCCATATGCTCTATCTGTCATATACACCTTAAACCGACCGTCATGAGCATCGTACGCAAGAGAAAGACCGCCAAAACAAGGATACCAGGCAAAAACCTCCTTCAGAACTTTGCCATCAGTCCCACGTAACTTCCTTAACCGACCGGTCCCATTTGCCCCATGGTCTAAATCATCAGAACATATATATACATAGGGAAAACCAGAACCGTCGATATCAGCGATCACTAAATGCTTATTGCTTGATTCAACCTTAACATTCCAATACACAGAGCCATTATTTGCATGCAACGCAATGGTTCTTAAACTAGCAGAAATCACCAGTTCAGGGATACCGTCGTTATTAAGATCATGGATTTCAAATGGTGTATGTTGGGACCAAATACCATGGTATTCCCAAATCAAACTTCCAGATGCACCATCGATACATACAACCTTATTTTTTCCAGTTGCAAACACTTCATAGATTCCATCATCATTAACATCAACTGAAAGAGGACCTATTTTTGTCCCAGGATCTTCTAAATCCATATCATAAGACCATTTAAAAGAAAAATTTTTACTCGTATAATTAGCAACTGATATGGTATTTTCTGAATTTTTTATATTTGAATTAATAGTTTTGTCAAATAATACCAATATAATTGTTGATGTTAAAAGTAAAATAGATAAAAATATACAAAAAAATATTTTTTTATAATATCTATTGTTCATTTTTTATATGCCCCTAATATCATATTATATATAATTATACTTTAATAAATAGATTTTCCCTCTTTATTTCAAAAAATAACGAGATTTATTGTAAGAAATGCAAATTAAAATAAATACGTACTTTATTAAAATCTACTTATAACTATCACATAAACAATTGATCTATTTGATTAACAAATCAATCAGTTATTTTCTACATACATCATTTAATTTTCTTGTTCATAATCTAAAAATATAATTTGATTTTTGATTTCATTATTAAATTTATTTATCAAATTATCAACTTTTTCTTCAATTGTGTTATCAAATGAATAAAAATTTTGAGTTTCATTCTGATTTTTTTCATTAGAAACATAGAATATTGCCTTCTTTTTTAGATTAATCTTCTTTTTATTGATAAGATTATTATTTTCATTAAATTTATCAATAAGATTAATGCGAGCAAATTTTAAGACTATAATATTGAATAATAAAATTAAAGCTAGAAATGGAAAAATAAAAAACCATGGTCGATTATCATTTTTTTGAAGAATTTGGGTATCAACAAATTTTTCACTGACATCATCTACAATCAATTCAGAAAATTCTGACTGATTTTTATTGTCAATATTGGATATATCATATATTGTTAAGGTTCTATACATAGTGCTGTTGAGTCCTTTTTCATCCTGAGCGATAACAGATAGATTACAAATCGAACAATTTGATGTCCACGTATGATTCATTTCTATAGTAACATTTGATTTAACATAGTCTGTCCAATCACTTACATTTTTATCACCCCAATAGACCCTAAATCTTATTTTATCGCTTTCATTATCATAAGTTGTGAGAGAAAAAGTATAGTCCTTTCCAACGGTCAAATTTATTTCTCCTGTAATAAAAGGAATGGCTGGTGGATTATTTTGTTGAATTTTATCTGTTTGGGTATGTGAACTTGAATAAGAAGATGTTTTGGATGAACCTGAGGACGTTGATGGTTGGGATGAACCTGAGGACGTTGATGGTTGGGATGAACCTGAGGACGTTGATGGTTTTGTATTTTGTTTAATAGATATTTTTTGTTCGGCTGGTGCAATATACACTCCAGCACCATTTCTCATCTCGCTATAATACAAACTATTGGTTCTCACTCGTGGGGTTGGGGCAATAGCCAGTGTATCATATACCCGCATGAGCCCGCTTTCGCTCAGAAGGATGAACTCGTTTAAACCATCTCCATCAATATCCTGGACGAGCGTCGTCCGGCCGCCAATATCCAACGTCTCAACCAATGTGTATGTTCCATCATAGATGTTGACCTTAGACCCAACACAGATAATCTCTAAGTCGCTATCTCCTATCACATCTGCCATCATAGGTGGGTCACTTGCAACCGCTAACGTTGCATCTAACTCCCAACGCCCTAAATCCCATACCTTAACAGAAGAAACACAACACGTACACAGTTCAAGATTTCCGTCACCATCAATATCATAGATAGAAAACGAAGAATGAGCCTTTAAACCAAGACTTTTAGAACATTTGTCTGGCATTTTCTTGCCGGTTGATCCATCGATAACATAAATTCCTCCGCTTTGATGCAACGCAACCGCATCAAGTATTCTATCACTATTTACATCAACAATGGCCATGCAATGACTTGCGCACCAAACCTCATCTTCATACCATAACAACTCTAATGTCTCAGCATCATAGCACTGCATCCCTTTAGCATATGGATTGGAGGAGCCATATGCTCTATCTGTCATATACACCTTAAACCGACCGTCATGAGCATCGTACGCAAGAGAAAGACCGCCAAAACAAGGATACCAGGCAAAAACCTCCTTCAGAACTTTGCCATCAGTCCCACGTAACTTCCTTAACCGACCGGTCCCATTTGCCCCATGGTCTAAATCATCAGAACATATATATACATAGGGAAAACCAGAACCGTCGATATCAGCGATCACTAAATGCTTATTGCTTGATTCAACCTTAACATTCCAATACACAGAGCCATTATTTGCATGCAACGCAATGGTTCTTAAACTAGCAGAAATCACCAGTTCAGGGATACCGTCGTTATTAAGATCATGGATTTCAAATGGTGTATGTTGGGACCAAATACCATGGTATTCCCAAATCAAACTTCCAGATGCACCATCGATACATACAACCTTATTTTTTCCAGTTGCAAACACTTCATAGATTCCATCATCATTAACATCAACTGAAAGAGGACCTATTTTTGTCCCAGGATCTTCTAAATCCATATCATAAGACCATTTAAAAGAAAAATTTTTATTTGTGCTATCTGCAATAACGATGCTATTATCTGCTTGTTTAATAAAGAAAATACCAATATTATTAAAAATTAATAATATTATAATTAAAAACATTAAACTATGAAAGAATTTTGGAATTATCTTCATGTCAATCCTCAACCGCCTATATATATTATTATTAAATATAATAATTTAACTAATTTTGGTATGGTTTTATCAAATTTAAATATTTCGTTAATATTAATATGATATAATATAAGATAAATAACCAATTTTAATATAAAAGGTTTTAAGATTATAAATTAATTTTTTATATAATGTTTGAAAATGAATAATAAAAACTGCATTCTTTAAAATAATTTAATATTAATTTATATGATTATTAAATTATTAAATTAGTTGACGGATTTATTTATCATGACTTCTTTATATCCATATATGAAGTATGCAGTTCCTGGTTTTAGGGTCTCTGACACGTCATAAGATTGATTTTGAACATTGAAATAGTAAATTGAATTTAGAATTATTGGTATGCTAGTTGGGTTATTATTTGTAGTTGCCTCGGGCCAAGAATATGTATTACCTCTGTAATTAATAAGTAAATTGTCTTCGGATAACGACTCGTTAAATGGTATGCCGATTTGATTCCAACCTATTTCAATATCAACGATTTTTGAAGAATCATCTAGATTCATGGGGCAACTAACACTCATTATACAATCTTGGAAAGCATATATCGAATACCCAACACCCGGTTTTAAGATGGTGGTTAGTTCATCCATTTGTTGAAATTCGTTCCAATGATATACAAAATCAAGTATTATCCCTTCATCGACAGCTTCATTCCAATCAAAGGTCGTTGTATTATATATTATTTTAATTGAAGATTTTTGTAATGATCTATTAAAAGGTATTGATATGCCATTCCATCCTTTATTTAATGAGATATCATAACTTTCATAAACCACAAAACTTTCTTCAGTTCCAATTGTATAGTAACTGTTAGGATTATTCTGATTTTGGTATTCTGCAACAATACACGCATTAGTTAAAATACCTTTATAAATCCTAAATTCATCGATTGTTCCGTCATAATAGCTTCCATCACTAGCAAAACCAAGACTTGCTGAAGTTCTTTCAAATGTTAAATTGTCAACTGAATAATCTGTCTTATTTACCAACTGTCCGTCTAAATAGATGGCCTTTATATGAGTATCAACACTATAAATTAATGTAATATGATGCCATTGATTGTTAACAATGCTAGGCATGACTAGATCATTGTTTCTTCCTCCTGTTTGCGTCGTGGAAAGGTCTCTTGTATACCATTTTCCACATGTTATTGTAAATTGCCAATAATTACCTGAATATTCATCCCAAATAGTATCGGATGTAATCCATTCATCGGGATTAATCCAAAAAGATAATGTAATCTCATCTTCATCTGAAGTCATGTTATATGGTGGAAACTCAATATAATCATCCTGACCATCGAAATCTACCGCCGATGCAATTTTTCCATCAGCATTTAAGGTAACTTGCCCCTTCGCTAAACCATCATTGTTATTATTTGTACTATCCTTTTGAATCATAGAATTCTCATTTAAATGCTGAACCATTTTATAATTATTCCAAATATCTGCTGAGTTTTCATGATTGACGCTATTTTCATTGCCATAATACATATAAAAAATTGTATCATATTCTGAAGAGACTAAAGGAATTTTAATCCAAACTATAAGATGACCATTGTTTTGATCGAATAATTCAATTTCATGCGATAATTTTTTAGCGTTGCCATCATTTTCCATGAATAGAATATCAAAGCCATCTTGTCTAGTTTTTGATATTAAGTCAGTATCTATAATATCTAATAATAATGGAAAATTGAGTAAATCACTATCAAACATTGTATGGTCTATTGTAATCTGTTTTCTAAATTGCCACCCTAAATCCATAGGATAAAAAATATCAGGCAATATTGTTCTGAAAGAGTACCTTTCACGTGTCCAATATGAACCGTCGGTGACATTGACAAACCAAAAATATGTAGTATCATATTTAAGATCTGTAATTTCAGCAGAGTATTTTCCATTATAAAAATTATAAGCATATGCTTTTCCAATATTTGGAGAGGTTTCAATAGAATAATCTAATAAATCATTTTGATAATCAAATAGATCTATACTTATATTTTCTTGATTCAGAAGTATATTTATTTGTCCATCTATGGGATTAGGATTAGAAACCACAGGCACATCAGGTCTCACTGTGAAATGATATATTTCTGATGAAGTTAAGCTATTATTTAGATCTGTAACTATTACTTTCCAATAATATGTCCTATCTGGTATATTCATATTTGAAGTAGTATAAGTATAATATCCATTCACAACATCTTTAAAGGTTTTTACATCTTTCCATCCTTGGGAAGTATAAGTACTAATTGTAATATCCATATGATCGTATTGAAAATCAATCACATTAATTGATAGAACAGGATTTGTTTCTAATGATATCGAGTCATTTTTTGGATATTCATCTTTTAATATCGGTTGTGGAGGTCCAGGTGGAGGTACATATACTCCAGCATTTAATCTTCGTTCACTATAGTATAGATTATTTGTCCTAACACGGGGATAAGGTGCATAGGCGGATGTATCATAAACAATAATAATCCCAGATTCTTGAATTATTATTAGCTCATTTTGACTATCGTTATCAATGTCTTGTACACAGGTTCTTCTACCCTGAATATCAATTGTCTCAATCAAGTCATAATTTGAATCATATATGTTTACATCATTGCAAAGACCAAGAATTTCTAATTTTTCATCTCCAATAACATCGGCAACCTGGGGAGGATCTACGGCAATATCAAATGTTGCATCCAATTGCCAATTTCCAATATCCCATACCTGAATTGGAGAATCACTGTTTGTGATCACTTCTAGATTTCCATCATAATCAATATCGAATACTGTAATTTGACTATGGCCAACAAGACCTAAATCATCAGCCCATTTACCTGGCATTAATAAACCAGTAGAACCGTCAACAATATAAATTCCTCCTCCTGATTGTTGCATAGCAATTGCATCAAGTACATTATCATTATTTACATCAATAATACTTAAGCAATGACTACTGCAAGTTATTCCATCTTCATACCATAACAACTCTAACGTATCAGCATCATAACACTGCATACCCTTACCAAAAGAAGGAGGATGATATAGAACAGATCTATCACACATATACAATTCAAAATCTCCATCATTATTTGCATCAGCAAGTGATAGGCCACCCATACAGGGTCTCCATGCAAAAACCTCTGCTAAGATAGATCCGTCAGTTCCTCTTAATTTTCTTAATCGACCACTACCATTTATACCATTATCAACATCATCAGAACATATATATACATAAGGATAACCATTACCATCAATATCACCTATTACCAAATGTTTTACCGATGACCTTGCTTCAACATTCCAATAGACATATCCATTGTTTGCATGTAATGCAATTGTGCGTGGACCTGCAGAAATGACTATTTCAGGCATGCCATCTTTATTCAAATCACCGATTTCTATAGGAGAATGCTGACTAATCATATCATGATAAAATTCCCAGATCAGATTTCCATTCGAACCATTTATACAGACTACTTTATCCATACCTGAAGCAAATATTTCATATATTCCATCATTATTTACATCGACTGCAAGAGGATTAATCTTTGTTCCAGGGCTAATTATAGCCATATTATATTCCCACTTTTTAACAAAAGGTTTCGCAGTAAAAGAATACGTTTCATTTGTCCAAGAGTTACCATCAGAAATGTTAATACTCCAATAATATATTTTGTCTTTTTCATCCATTTTGTTCGTATTTTGTTTGTATATGCCATCTCCCCCACCATACGTACCAAGTGTTTGCCAACTACCAGTTGAATTTGTTCTAAACAATATTATTAGATGATCGTTTGTTGAATTTGTTATTGTTACTGTTAATCCTGGATTGTAATTTGCTTCCTCATTTACTGGATAAACCTTAATTGGTATATTATATTCAGCAGAAACAGAAAACTGCAGAGATGGTATTATTAAACACAATATTAAATAAATTATTAAAGAATTTTTAAAAAACTTTAAATTATTTTTTGGTAAACATAATTCTTTATTTTTAAACCCACTAATGAACATTATATGTTTCATGATTACTTGTGTTGTGGGTTCAGTTATTAAGGATTTATTGTACAATTCTTATCTATTGTCGTTGTCAATTATTGTCCAAATTATTGATAATTAGTTATTCCTCTTTATCAGGTTTGAAAGCAACTTTTGTTATAAGACGCATTAGGAGCTAAACCAGTCCGATCCTGACTATTATAAGATCAATTTTATCAAAACCTTATTTTCAACTTATGATAAGAGATCGGGTAAAAACTAAGGATTCAGCACCATCTATTTACTCTCTTTAAGACATTTATCAAATGAACATTTTCTTGAAATACTTTTTTATTTCACTGAACCAAAGGGGATTGTAATATTGAGCAACACAAAACCCAATTATCAAAAAAGAGATAGAGCTTACAATCATAGACAATATCGTTTCAAATATCATTTTTGATAAATATCCAATAATTAATAAATTAAACGATAAAAACAATGTAATTAAAATATTATTCTTACCTATCTGAAAATAATAATTCTTTTTTGTTAGATATATCATGAATATGAATAACAAAGTAAAAGAGATAACCGTTCCAATTGCAGAACCTTGTAAACCAAATAAAGGAATGAAGATAATATTTAGAATGATATTTACTAATGCAGCAAAACCATATCCTACTGCAAGACTGGTAGTTTTTTCTGTAGCTTCTAAAGCGGTTCTAAATAATACATATCCACCAAATAAAAATATTTCAACAGATGTTATAGCAAGTACACTAGCCCCTGTAATATAATCAGCCCCAAAAATAATAGATAAAATGTTTTTACTAAATAGTATGATAAAAATTATAAGTGGGATAGAAATAAATAGTAAAAGAGAAAAAATTTCCTTTAATAGGTTTTCAGATGATATACCTTGGCTATTTCTTTCAGAAATTGTTGGTAATAATACTGTACTAATTGGTGTAAACATAGAACCAATCATAAATGGGATTGTTGTTGCAACGGCATAAATACCAACAACTGACGCATCAAAAAAGTATCCTATCAATATTTTATCCAGTGATTTCATAATCAAAAGAAATGTAGCAGCAAATATCAAAGGTATACCAAATTTCAATAATGTGATCGTTTCTTCTTTTTTTGTTTTTTTAAAAAATTTAATTATTGGTTTAATTCTAATTATATAGCTAAGTGATAAAATGGCTATGATGGAAGTTATTATTGCCTTTGATATTACAATATATATAGCGCTGTGCGAAAAAATAATAAAAAATATCAACGCTATAATAAAAAAAAGAATTTCAGGTAATATGTGCAAAATATTATATTTTTTAAAATCTTTAAAACCTCTAAAATAATCGTAGTTCATAATATGTAATTGACCGAAAAATAATATAATGGATCCAATAATAAAAAGAATTGTTAATCTATCATCCTTAAAAAATGATACGGCTATGTACTCGCTAAGGATAATAAAAATAGTTGAAATTATTAGACTATTAATTATAACAATTAAATATGCATTAGAACAGAGGGAAGTAACTTTTTTTTGGTTATTCTTATATTTTGATATATAAGTTACCAAAGCAGTACTCATCGCTACTTGAGCTAATGGACCTAATAACCCAATAATACTACTTGTAATAGACCATAGGCCAAATTGGTCGGGGCCAAGAAATCGAGGAAATAAAATGCCACTAGCTACACCAATTAGGGCAACTACTGTATAAGTAAAAGAAGTATTGACCAGATCAGTATACACTTTTTTTGACATATAAAATCCATTAATTTTAAAAAATATTCAGCAATATTTTTCCATTAAATATATATTGAAATTAAATATATTTATTCAATACTCTTGACATTTTCAATGCCATTTGTTCATGACTATATTTATTTATTTCAGATTCTATACCATTGTAAGATACATTTCTTTTCAAAATAAATTCTCCATAGAATTTAATTATTTGACTTTTAATTTCAGATAGCTCTGAAACATGAACTCCTGCGTTTGTCTTTGTTAATAGTTTCTTAATTATGCTATCCTTATGTCCTATTGAGAGTATTGGTCTACGTGCGGCAAAATAATCAAATAATTTTCCAGGAATAATCCCTGCATCTCTTGAATCATTCATGGTCTGCAACAACAATACTTGTGCTTGTTTCTGTTTTTCAAAACATTCCCCCTTTGATATAGGTCCATGTAACAATACATTGCACTCTAAATTATTTTTCTTAATATCTTTAATTAGCCAATCTTGATAATTACCATAAAAATCAACCTGTAACTTGTTTGAATCAATGTTATTTTCTTCAATTAATTCTTTTAAAGAAATAAATAATTTTTCTGGATCGCGCATTCCCTTATATAAATTGCCTGTATATACGATATTAAACTTCTTAGAAAATATTGTACTTTTATTAAATAGTGTAGGATCAAATCCATTTTCAATTGTATAAATATCTTTATTTGCGATAATTTTTTTTAATTCAATTTCATAAGATTCTGCAGCAACTGTGATTGCAGTTGTATATGATAATAATCTGCGCTCTAATTTATTATCGACAATTCGTCTAACAGAACTGTATGGATAATAATGAGAGTTTGTCCATAGATCTCGATAATCGGCAATCCAAGGAATACTAAATTCTTTACTCAACACTTCAGCAATAAGATGACATGTTGCAGGAGGAAAGCTACTAATGATAGCATCAATATGTTTCGATGAAATAATTTCTTCCGCTTTTGCTATTGTAGTAGAATACCATCCCTTTTTTATAACATCAGGATAAGAAACGAAATCAACTATAATGGATAGAAAATGATCAAAAAATGTCTTTTTATTCTTTAAAGTCTGTTTATTTAATTGATCTTTTATAGTGTGATTATCATTAAATCCAAATCTTTTTTTCCATAGGTTAAATTGATTATAGTATTTTGTCTGATATACACTATAAGGAAAAATTTCATTTGTTTCATATAATGCAGTAAGAACAATCGGTTCCCAATCAAATAGTATTAAATATTTAGCGAAACCTCGACAACGAATTGAGCCAATAATTTCTGATATATTATGGTTGAACGAAATAATAAGAACTTTTTTCATTATAATCACATTATTATTTTTTAAATAAATTCATTTCAAAGTAATTAAAAATACATCAAACTCAGAATTTGAATAAATGATATTAACAGTTGAGTCATAAAGAATCATTTGAAAATCTTGATTATTGAAACTCCAAAATTTTTCATAGTTTGGATATAAAGAAGGATATATTGTTCTACCTAAAGTTGTAAGTATAAAGTAAGTATTCATTGTATATTGGGATCCAAGACTTTCAGAATAGTTATAACCAAAATGATCGGGGGGAGTAGTTAAAAAATACCGCAGTTTTGTTGAAATAGAATTTTCATGATGCAATGCGCTATAAAATCTAGATTGTGAAATGCCTAATTCATCTGTGTAATAGTTTATATTCCTATTTTCGAAAAACCAATTAAAACCAGTGCAATCCTTGTTGGTTACTGCTAAATTATGTTCAACTCGTAAGGGAGATGGATAAAAAGTAAATATGGATAGGTACAATATCAAAAAAATTAATATGTATGTTATTGTTAATTTTATATAATGAATAGATTTATTTAATAGTTTTTTTTCAATATTTAAAAAGTAAGAAATGGCTAATGGTATTAGCATTGATGAAAAAAATATTACAAACATGTGAAATCGACTCCAACTAACAATTACATCAAAAAAAAATGCAATAAATGATATACAATAAAATATGAAGATACATGAGGACAGAAATATAAACTTGTACTTCGATACTATCTTGTCTTTTTTCCAAAATAGATTGAAAAAAAGATAGAATATAGAAAATAGTGATAAAAAACCAATAATAACCAAAATCCCATATTGAAAAATAACTATTTTCAAAACATCTTGGAATGAAACATTATATGTTGAAACCATTGATAATTGAATTGATATTGTTGATTCTCCAATATTATAAATAATGGATGAAAAAATCATAAAAACTTTTTTTATAATAATATAGAACGAGAAATACCATGTTATAAATATAATTGATAATACTATGACCGGCATAAATACTTTATTTTTTTCCGGATCTGCTCTTGCAAGAGTTTGATTATGTTTTTTATTTTTTAAGATTATAAAGGTAATTCCTGCAGAAACTGATAGTATTATTAGTATCAAAAGAAAAATTATAGGGTGATAGAAAACAAGGCCGATAGAAAATATCAAAAAAATGATATTAAAAGAAACATTATATCCAATCATACTTCTTTTATAATATAAAAACAAAACCAATGGTAAAAGAAGAAAACATTGGTGATATTGTGCTAAATAATTTCCCATCGATGTGAAAAAAAGAAACGATGATGAAAAAATAATTGATAAAAGAAATTCACTACGTTTTACAAAAAAGAATCTAGATAAAATAATGAAACCAATAAAAAATATAAATGGAAAAATACGAGGTAAAAAAGTTGACACATCAATAGTATTAATGTTGGTAATTAAACTAATAATTGCAGTCAAAATATGAATACTTGGATAATAATTATTTTGTCTAATTGAACCAGAATAGATAATATCTTTTGCATAGCCAATATGAGTTAAATGATCTCCTGTACCATAGGTAACATAACCTCTTATGTAAGGCATTGTTATCAAAGTAATAATAGCAATAATAAATATTATAAAACTGATAAGCCAAATCTTATTATTTTTTATATCTTCATTATAAATATTAATAACAATAATTGTTTGTGCAATTATTATTGATATAATTATAAATATAAATAAATACCATGGATAAATTTCATAAATCGATATTTCATAACCAGTTGCTATCGGTGTAAATGCAAGTATAGTTAAAGATAATATGATAAATGAGAAAGCTAGAATTGCCATAATCATTTGAAATCTATTTTTATTTAAATAATACATTAAATTACCATACCATTTTTTCAATTATTTTTTTGAATCGCTGAACAGACGATTCATAGGAAAAATCTTTTTCAATCAGTTTTCTCGCATTATAAATTGTAATTTCCAAATTAGGATGATTTAAAACACGATGGATATTCTTCGAGATACATTCAGGTGAATTATTTTCCATCAAGAAACCTGTTTTTCCATCAATGATAAAATCAGGTATTGCACCAACAGATGATGCAAGAATAGGAGTACCGCAAGCAATTGTTTCAAGCATGATATTTGGTAAACCTTCAGTAAATGATGGAAGAACTAGTAATTTTAATTCATTTAAGTACATCGGTAAATTGTCATGTGAAATCCACCCTTCAAGTGTAACATGTTCATCTAATTTATTTTTCCTTATATAAATTTCAAGTTCATTAAATAGCTCTCCATCACCACCAATAAGAAATTCAAAATTTGGGTCAATCTTTATTAATTTTGTTAAAGCTTCGACAAAATTTAAAATTCCTTTCTCTTTACTTAATCGACCTATATACCCAACAATGTTTCTCCGTTCACAAAAATCTTTAGTTATAGAAAATTTTTCCATATCAAGAAAATGCCTTGGTGCTATTGAGATTTTCTCTGAAAATTCTTCTAGGTGCCATTCGGTAATGAGACTTACAGAATATAAAAGAATTCTATCTGTGAGAATGCAATTAATCTTTGACAGAATCTGTGCATATTTATAGAATTTATCGTTTGAATATTTCAACGTCTCTATAGATGATCCAGTAAAGGCTAATATGACTTTTGTTTTCAATGCTTTTGCAGTAAACATTGGTAAAACCAAAGTGTCGCCGCCGATAAAAAAAATCCAAACATCTATCTGTTTTCTTAATTTTAGAATTTCATAAGATATTTTGAATTGGATAAACATATAATTTATTATTCGGTGACATTTATTTGTACTTTTTTCATTAGAAATTGGATGAAATATTGGAACTGAATTGTGTTTATGGTGTTCGTAAGAATTTTTACCTAGAACAACATGCACATCATTTGAAATATGAGTTATTATTTGTAATAAATTGGATAAAGGTGTAATATTTGCATCTTCTTTTCGTATTCCTGGAAATTCGATTATTCCAATTCTCATACAAACACTCTACTTTCTAAAGAAAATTATTTGACACTCAGATTTTTTTGCCAAACCAATGATTTGATATAGGCATATTTTCCGCTTTGCGCTTTAGGAATTTCTTTGACAAATTCCCATTCTATTGCACAATCTTGTCCCATCTCAATCCTAATCTTATCTTCAATGTCTTTTTGAACAGATTTATCAAAAGCATTTTTTGTAACCACTTTAACAATAATCCTTTTAAAATCTTCCTGAATCAATTGAAATTGCTTGATGATCCCACTCTCTAAATATACGACAAATAAATGAATAAAGAACTCAAACGGCACAATTGACCCATCCTCTTTTAGAAAATGTTCGGTAATTCTCCCTGTGATTTTTTTCAAGGTGGGTAAGTAACTACCGCACACGCAGTTATCATTACCTTGAATCGCCATATCCCCAAGCTCATAACGTACAAGAGGCATAGAAAAATTGTGAAGCGGAGTAACAATAACCCTTCCTTCTTTGTCTTCAGAAACATTTTTATTATCTTTATCTAAAAGTTCTACAAGTGTTAAGAACGTAAATACATGCATAGATCCATTTTTGCATTCACCAGCAATATTCTCTGCCTCACGCGCACCATAAAAATCGAAGACTTTCGTATGAAAGGTTCTTTCAAGGCTCTTTTTCACTCCTTCTGTCAAATTCTCAGCAGCGGTAGCAAGAATTGTTGGGCTATGCATGGGAATATGGTGTTTATTAGCATACTCGCATAATTGATATAATGATCCTGTGTAACCTCGAATATACTGTGGCTTAACTTTATTTATGATTTCAATATAGTGAGCTACATCAGATTCATTGATACGGTAACTGTTTAGTAATGTTGTATTTGTAAGAAAATTTTCTAATTTTGATTTTAAACCAAAAGTTCCTTTGAATAAATCTCGTGTATTTCCCCATAGGCGTACTTCTCTAGATTGGATTCTTTTTATTTTGAGAAAGGTATTATGATAATAGGTATTTGTAGCTCGGCTCCACTTAACATAGTTCTTATCTTGTAGGAATCTAACTGGTTCGCCAGTTGAACCACCTGACGCGTTATAAAACCATTTTCTCTTAGAAAAGTCATCTGAAATCAATTCATTACAATGTGCGCGAATGATTTCTTTTGTTAGAATTGGTACTAGATGAAATTTTGAAAGGTCGACTCTCCCATTGACAACTAATCCAACTTCTCTAAAAACTCTATGATAATACGGAACGTGCGTATCACAATGTTTTAGTAAAAGGCATAATTTTCTTTCTTGAAATAATATCAAATCTTCATTATCTTTAATTTCTAATATTTCCTTGTATTCTTTTCTAAAGGTATTTACATACATTTTTGCGAGCAAGGCTCGAAAATAATTTTTGTCAATCATAATGCAACCAAAGAATGATTCAGGTGTTCAGACCTATTGAAGTATATACAGCCTCAATTTTATCTATCGTTTTCTCTAAATTCATTGTTTCAAAAATCCTTTTTTTACCAAGAGATATGTACCTGTTTGCATCATCGTTATTACTTAAAACGGAAAGGATGGCTTCTGCAAGAGTATTTGTATTATCAACCATTATTCCAGCATTTCCGATGACATCAGCTATTCCACATACATTTGTGGCAACTACGGGAACGCCGCAAGCCCATGCCTCAAGCACAGTATGCGGAAAGGTCTCATATGATGAAGGGAGAACATATACATTTGAATCAATGAACGCTTCTAATTTATCACTCTCATACAATGGGCCCGTAAATAATATCTTTTCTTGATGGGAGTTCTTCTGAATTCGATTTATTAAATTTGATAAGTGTCCTTCATCAGGTCCTGCGATCACCAAAATAGTATCATCTATTTTTTTTGATACCTCTTCATAGGCATCGAGAAGTAAATCAATACCTTTAATTTTATGAATTCTTCCAAGAAACAGAATGATTTTTTGATGAGGTGAAATATGAAATTTTTTTCTAAAAATATGTTTAGTTGGTAAGTTTTCATATTTTACGATATCGATACCGTTAGGAATAATTTCAATTTTTGATTTGTCAACGTTCATTGCCATATATTGGTCGAACTCATAATTTGTAAGAGCAATAAGTTTCGAGGCGTTCTGTAAGATTCTATATCCCCATATACGATCAAATAGTACCTTAGGAACTTGTTTCTGAGCTATTCTAGGAAGTGAACCTCGCGCTTGGAGCACGTAGGGAATCTGATATTTCTGTGCAAAATAAGCTGTAATTATAGAAAGTGATGTTCGGTATTCATGGATATGTACTACATCAAATTCTTTTAGTTTCTTAAAAGCAATAAACGGGAGAAAATAAGGGGTCGTAAGTAAATATTCTCTAGATAAATAGTTTGAAAGATTCCTAAAGTAATATGTTGTAATTCCATCAACATCTACAGGAACATTTGTTTTTACATCCAATCTTCGAGAAAATCCATCGGTTGTGAAGACTGTAACGTCATGTCCCCTTTCAATTAGTTTCAAAGACGTCTCATAACATGCTCTTGCTGGACCACCTGATTCCCAAGAAGGTTTGAAAAAGTTTGTTACTTGTAATATTTTCAAATAATATGCCCCATTCTCTTTCCATTAATATGAATAAAAAAGGTATTCAAAAAAATTTCATAGTATTCATTTTGTTTCGCTATTACTTAGTTCTTGCCCTAATGTGGTTATATTGATGTATATTGGTTTTTATAAAACCGCGAACCCTAAAATCAATTCATTTTAATAACATTCTTTGTTGTACAAACCAATTATTATATCTATTATATCATTGACCCGCTAATGATAAAAAAATACGCTCATAGATTTCAACATTTTTTTCTAAATTCATATGTTTCTTTAAAAAAACCAGACCGTTGTCTGATTTTTCGTTCATTTTTATATAGTTACTCTCTAACTCAAGAATAGCTTGCGATAGATTCTCTGAATTTCCGGGTTTTACAATGTAGCCGCATTTAGATTCATCAAGGAAGAAGGCAGTTTCACTGTCTTCTGGTACACTTGCGATAATTGGTTGCTTCATACTAATTAAATTCATTAATTTTCCTGGAAGACATGGTGCTTTCATTCTCTCGTCAAGTGAGACAAGAGATATATCGGATGAATTAACCACATTGAAGTATTCATCACGTGGTTGAAAGGGTAACACTCGCACATTAGTCAGTTGTTCACGCTGAACCCTTTCTTCTAAATGTTCTTTGATTGTTCCATCACCAACTATATAGAATATGATCTCTTCATGATCAATCAATTGTTTTGCTGCATCTAATATATTATCAATCCCTTGATAAGGTGACAGAATCCCAGCATAGCTGACAAGAAATTTATCATTAATTTTTTGTATTTGTTTAAAATCCTTTCGTTTTGAATATTTTTCCATCTCTTTAATGTTCACTGCATTGTATAAGTGTGTGACTTTTTGTGGGTTCGCTCCTCGAGTAACCACGTAATCGACTCCTCCAGCAGTGATTACTGTTATGTGATCTGCATGTTTGTATGATTGTCTTTCAATGTATTCTAATAATTTTTTTAATAAAGGATTTTTCAATACACCAACATCAGTGAGTTCTTGAGGGTGAAAATCCTGAAAATTAAGAATACTGTGTGTATTACCATGTTTTTTGATTTTTTGTGCAAAATAATACAAAGGAAGTGGTGGAATGTATATCAAACATGCGTCAAATTTTATGTCTAATTTTTTATATAATTTAAAATAATATCTGGGAAGAACAAAATGTTCCATACCTCTTTTTATAATATTATCACGTTGAGCAAAATGTTTGCATCTATGAACTTGAATACCATTTATTATTTCATTTAAAGGAAATTTTTTGTTCTTATCCTGTTTTCCTAAATTAAATTCTCGAGGATACGATGTTATCACATGCACTTCATGACCTTTTTTTACAAATGCTTTTGCCAAATCAAAATAGATATGAGCAGCGCTGCCAATTTCAGGGATAAAATATGCAACAACAAGCAAGATCTTCAAGATTCAACACTTCTCACAACTTTTTATTATTCACTTAATAGGAAAAAATTATTTTAGAATTATTTCAACATATGTGTTTTTTATAGTTGATAGTTTAGTTTTCAATTTCTACAATTGTTTTCTCTTTTAAATTCCAAACTTTTTTCAAATACTCTGGGAACTCAGCATATTTTTCAATTTCATTCCAGTTGCCTTTAAACCACTGATGGAGTTTTCCAACCCCTTCTTCAAATGAAGTATTCGGTTTATACCCTAGCACCTCTTCTGCTTTTTCGATAGATGATAGTAACCTACTTTTTACATCCCAATTTCGTTTTTCAACGAATTTGATGCCATTTTGATTTCCTGTTAAAGTATTGACCATTTGGGCCATATCAATAACCTTTGTCTCAGTTCCTGAGCCTAGATTTATTGCTTCGCCAATAGCTTCATCAACAACACCCATTGCCAGCAGACCATTAACGATGTCATCAACATACGTCCAATCTCTTGTTTCACTACCATCACCAGTAATTGGCAATGGTTGTCGATGCATTGCCCAATAGAAGAAATTTGGAATCACGTTTCGGTATTTTCCAGGGACTTCCCCAGGCCCAAATACATTGAAAAATCGAGCATTGACAATAGGTGTTTTATATAAGTTGTGAAAATAATTCGTATACAGTTCTCCAAGGAGTTTTGTGACTTGGTAAGGAGTATGGAGATGAATTGAAATGTCATGTTCTTTAAAAGGCATCTTTGAATCAAGACCATACACACCACAGCCGGATGAGGAGAAGACAAATCGTTTTACCTTGGTTAATTGGGCATGTTCTAGAGTCTTTAGTATGCCAAGCCCATTGACAAGAAGATCAGTTTCAGGGTTATCGACGCTATTCTGATTTGCAAAATGAGCTGCTAAATGAAATATATAGTCAGGTCGTTCTTTGAACACGCGTTTGAGATCCTCATCATTACGAACATCACCTTTTACAAAAGAGATGTTATCTCTCTGGGGTATATTCCATTCATAGGCTGATGACAGATTATCAAGGATGATTATGTTATGGGCGTGAAGTTCAGATAGTCTCTTACAAAGATTTCCTCCAATGCAACCAGCTCCACCTGTAACTAGAATAGTCTTAGAATCATAGTCATCAAAACTTCCCATTGTTCCTCACATCCAAAATACTTAGACGATATGTTCTACATAAGGTTTTTCCTTAAGGTCAAATCTGTAATATTCTTTCATCCACTCTACTGTCCTTTCGATTCCTTCTTCAGGTGATATTTTTGGATTGTGGTTAAGATCGCATTCGGCTTTTGAAAAATCCATATGTTTTACTTTTGTAGTATATGGCTCGGCTTGTTTGTATGTCACAAGGGTATCATCTTTACAACAAGCTGAGAGTATCATATCGGAATATTCTTTGATATCATGTTCCCATTCTGGTCTGCCCCCGATGTTGTACACTTCATCTGGTATAAAATTATCAACAATATTTGCGAATGTTTTACAGGTATCTTCTACATAATCAATAATGCGCTTGTGGCCTTCGAATACTGTATACGGTATGTTATGTAACGCATGAAAAATAAATTTTGGAATAAATCCTCGATAGGGGTTGTATTCCTCATGCGGACCATAACAGTTTACCGGACGGACTCGCACTGTCTCTGTTTCAAACATTCTTGATGAATTCAAGCACATGAGTTCCCCGGCCCATTTGCTAATGGCATAATCGTTCATTTGATAGGTATCCCAAATTGGATTGTTTATCATCACATCCTCTGTCATTTTTCCTTCATAGTCTCCGTAGACTTCTGCTGATGAGAAAAAAATCATTTTAAATTTGTGTTTTTCCTGCATTCGAATCATATGTTTTGTACCAATGACATTTGTTTCCCAGAGATTTTCATAATGATCTTCGCCATTCCATCGGCCATATTCTGCTGCAAGATGGTAGACAAAGTCAAACGGTCCAAATTTTTCAAATACCCGTTCAATATGGCGATAATTTCGTACATCACAACGAATATAATTAAGCGACTCATGATTCAATAAATCAGATACTATCACATTATGACCACGAGTGCGTAATTCATTCACAAGATTTGTTCCGATAAAACCACTTCCGCCGGTAATAAGAATCTTTTTTTCTTGAGTCATGTTATTTTTTCCTCCAAAATATTTACTATCTTTTTTCCACTTGTTCCATTACCAAATGGATTAATCCAAGGCGTATTTATACTCATCATCCTTGAAACGCACTTCAAAATTGTTTGAGGATTGGTTCCACCAATCATATTTGCACCAATAGCAATAGTTTCTGGTCGTTCGGTATTATCGCGTAATGTGATGCAAGGTCGTTGAAGTATGCATGATTCTTCCTGCACACCACCAGAATCTGTGAGAATAAGGCGGGCGTGCTGTTCTAATTGAAGGAAAGAAAAGAAATCAACAGGTTCAATGAAAGTAATCCCTTCTGTGACAATATCAAACTGATTGATCATCTTTTTTGCCCGAGGATGAATCGGGTACACCACTGGCAAGTTATATACCTCTCTGAGTTGAGTGAGACTGGAAAGGATTCCTTCAAAACGATGTTTATCATCAACGTTTTCTTGTCTATGTGCGGTAGCAAGGAAAAAATGGTTCGGTTGAAGATGCAGAGTTTCTAGGATGTTTGTTTTTTCTTTTGCAAGCTTTATGTGATGGTATACAGCATCAACAATAGTATTTCCGGTAATAAAAATATTTTCAGAAGAAATTCCTTCGGAGAGGAGAGTCGCTTTTGCCTGTTCAGTTGGAACAAAGCAGAAATCAGAAATATGATCAGCAATAATACGATTTATTTCTTCGGGCATGGTTCTGTCATAACTACGGAGTCCAGCTTCAACATGACCAACCTTAATATGGAGTTTACTTGCCGCAAGTGCTCCAGCAAGAACCGTATTTGTATCTCCCTGTATTAAAACAACATCAGGTCTTTCTTCTAAAAGGATTTTTTCAATACCGACAAGGATTCTACTAGTCTGTCTAGCATGAGAACCGGATCCAACATCGAGATTATAATGAGCATCTGGTAGATTCAGCTGCTTAAAAAAAACCATATCCATATTATAGCTATAATGTTGTCCTGTGTGCAGAATAAAATAATCAAATGACGAATTATTATTAGATTGTTTTTTCTTTTGGCATTCACGAATAATTGGACTCATTTTGATGATTTCCGGTCGAGTGCCAACTATTATCGCAATTCGCATTTTTTCATTTCCTTACCCAATTTATTTAAAGAGAGCTCAATCGTTCATCGCCTTCGAGATGCATTTAAAACGGCATGAAGGATAAGACCTGTCATACCAAATAGCATGCTAAGGAGCAAGCATGCAACAGCAATAAGTGCATAACTCAGACGGACATAGTGATATATAGAATAACTCAGGTATTCCTGAAAACCAAAAAATAAACCAGCTATAAAGAGCACGAGAGCAGGAATACCAAAAAACAACAAGGCATGTTCCACTTCAAGATATTGAAGAATTGAGACAATAACCCCAAACCCATGCCTCATAGGGTCTTGAGTTGATGTATCTCCTTCATAACTCACAGAAATTGGGATTTCAGTGAAATAAAGGTTATGTTTTCTACCCTGCATAAGAATTTCTGAAGTTACACCCATGTTGGTTTCTTTTGGGTCAATTGTTTCTATAGCTCTTCTAGAATAGGTGCGAAAACCACTTTGTGTATCTATCACTCGATGGTTTTTTTCATCAATACCTGCATTCGTAAAACGGGTCAACATCCAAATGCCGAATCGCCGATACATTGGCACACGTTTCCGAGTCTCATCAAGAAATCTACTCCCAATAGAGATATCCGCTTTATTGTCAAGGACCGGTTGCATGACACTAAGAAGGTCATCAGGGTTATGCTGTCCATCGCCATCTAAAATTGTTAGCACATCATAATCGTAGTCTTTCGCATAGGTAAAACAGCTTTGAATCGCTACCCCATATCCTCTATTTCCCCCATGTTGCATAACTGTTGCTCCAGCTTCTTTTGCGATTTCAGCGGTTTTATCGGTACTTCCATCATCTATGACAAGAATTTCATCTGCATATCGTCTTGCTCTTAGAATTACACTTCCAATGGTTTTTTCCTCATTAAAACAAGGTATTGCAACCAGTTTCTTTTTTGGGATTATTTCTTTGTTATCACTAAAATGTTGAAGCTCAGAAGTATTTTTTGCTTGTGATACTGACTTAAATCTATTTTCATCAGTAATTATAGGTTGAATACTCATTTTCTTCTCCCACCAGAATGAATCCCACGTATATGACATGAAAGAAATATTTATTATAAATATTTCTATATTTTTTAAATAAATAAATACATTGATAGCTACCACTACTGAATCTAGAGACCTTTTTTCATCCAACTACATTGTTTATAGTCGTCAATACAGTCAACTAGAATGATGCCATCTTTCCTATGGGAAACAAAGATACTCCCCGAATATATATCTTTTATGTACATCCATTATGATTTTTCGTTCAAGGAGAAAAACATATAATGGCTTTTAGAGTTTATGGTTTTTTCAAGTCATCTCTTAGTAAACTCGATTATGAATATGAAAATGGTTTAATATAAATATATTTTAAAAAATCGATCGATAATAATAACAATAAGATTTTATTAATATCATTATTTTTGTGGGTCAAGCATACCATTGGATAGTTCTTCTTTTTTCTTTGTATCTACTGTTTCAACGATCAATTTCACAGGTTCATAGGGTTTTATTCGGAGATCGTCTTGCATACGTCCCAGTTCCTCTTCGATTTTATAAACCTGTTCATGTAATTCTGCAATCCGATGAGCTTGCTTATATGTTAAACCTTTCGTTTCCATGAGGTTCAATTCAAATTTCTCATGGCCAAACAAAATCTGATCCCGGCGTATGGGATCCTCGTAGATATCCTCACGAATCCAAATTTCATCCTCAGGAATCTGATGACGGAGGTGCTCTGGTAATTCATTTTGAGGGACTAAGCCATGCAATGCGATATAATCACCCATTAATGAGGTTGGTTTGACTTTCACAACAAAGGGTATTGTTGCTTTTCCTCTCCCATATGGATTATGGCGAATCAACCCATTTCCCTCTTTCATATCTTGTTTTTCTTGTATTATCTGTTTGGTCTTACCCTTAAGTAAGACAATATTTTTATAAACAAATCCAAGGGAAGAATACAAATCAATCGTTTGATCCTTGAGCGGTACGTGTACTTCAATACAATCCAATCCTTTCTGAAATAATTCATCTGTGAGCCGTTCAACCAAACGTTTACCAATTTCGCTTTGTTGATATTCTGGAAGCACGTATAAACTATTGATATATCCAACTGATTCTATCTGGTAGATATCTGAGTTTTCTCTTTTTCGTTTGTTTCCTTTTGCAATACCAATAATCTTGTCATGTTCTACAGCAACAAGAAAAACAAAATTGTTATCTTTTTCGGACTCCCTTTGGCAATTGATAATTGAATATTTACACTGTTCTTTTGATTTTAGTCTACTGAACTCACCATTATTCTTTGCACAGTTCTGAATTGCATTCCAATATATTTCAAAAAAAACATCTAAATCTTTTTCCATTCCATATCTAATAACAATTGAATCCTGCTGTTGCATTCCCATCCTCTACATCATCCAAGGCCCATAAAAGAATAAATGTAGTTATATATATAACCAATGTATTTTCAAATTATTGTTTGAATTATTATCTTATAATATAAATGAATAGTGGAAACATTTCATAAAAGCATTGAAATCAGAAAAAATAAAAAACTTTTATCACGTATATTTTTTCTAAATAATATTAATGATTTATAATTTTAATTCTTAAAATGTTAAGAACTAAACAAGACTTATTCCAACATGGACTGAATTGTTTTTTTTGGATATTTTGTATATCTGTTAATGAAAGATATAAAAGCATCTTTTTGAGCGGACATTGTCACAGCATACAGATCGGAAAAACTTTCATGCTCCATCATAGCTTTAGCAATTAATCTTTTTTGCACCTGCGTTATATGTATGCGGTGATTTAATCTAGAAAGTTCATTGATCCAATATCCAATTTTTTCCCCGCGATCGTCTGAAATATTTTTTATTTGTCCACAATGGATACACCAGGGATGTAATTCAATATCTTTTTTCAAATATGATCCATCAGGCAACCACAATCGATATTCACGATCACAATTCTCATGTTTACATTGTACCATTGATCAACCTTCTTTATTTTCAAATATTCATAATCATTTAAAGATTATGCCTTGAGAAAGTTTATACTTATTTATTAACTGTAATATTATTGTAACATTAATAACTAAAGGACGTTTCTCACCAAGATGAAATTGTAATGTTATTCGCTGATATAAATGTACTGAAATGGAACATTTTTTTCATCTGATGATTATACAAAAAAGACTACTTATAATCAAAATTTTGAGCCTTTTTTACATAAAATTATTTAAATAAATAACGAGGTAGCAAAAATCGTTTTCAATGACAACGATTGATTTGACTATCCATCTTTTTGTTTTTTTGCCCTCCGCTCAATTTCTTCCTTTTCTCGAGTTGAAAGCATACCTTTATTTATTAATTTTAACGCTAAAAGTCGATGATATTCTGTTAGAAATGATAAAGATAGATCTAATGTTTCCAATTGATGTATATATTTGACAAAGAGTTTTTTATCCTCTTCCAGGTGATCGTGAAGTTCATTGAGTACAAATGAACGATGTTCTAGGTCGTCTTTTATTGTTTTCTGAAGTCGATAGGTTACTCTGTCTATAGTTTCATTAAAACTTTTTGAATTTTCTTCTCGAATGGCCTTCAATGTAGACTCTTTGAACGTTTCTACTTCTTTTAGCTGTTTTAATAATTGTTTAAACCCTCCAATCTGTTCTTGAAATCGATTCAGTTCTTCTTGTTGCATTTTATGAATCTGTTCAATCTCACGAGTTTTATCAAACAATTCTCCTATTTTACCTTGTAGGTATCCTTCTTTCATTGTGTTCACCAAGGAATTAATCAATGACAATTTTTTTGCAGTTTATAAAACCACTGGCCGAATTTGTATTTTGAGAATAAAAAACGATAAATGAGTTTTTATAACAAAAAACGATATTTTTTATTATTTACTGTATAAGAATACTTTAGGTTGACAATTGGAAAAGTAATATAGAGGAAAAAAGGAAAAAAATAGGGGACAAATGTTATTATAAAATACAGGAACCCTTTTTTCCTCCTTTTTGATTTTAAAATTGACAATATTATTGTAGTGATGAACTAGTATTTAAATTTATTCTTATAATATTATAACATACGTTGCGTATTTAAAGTAATTAAAGTACATATTAGCTATCTTTACATGTAATTTGTGTTTATAATACTACATAATTCAAATAGAGTAGTACTAAATGAAAACAATTACACTACCAACTAACTAACAGATGCCTAATAAGAGTAGAATTTTCTTATCATGATACTATCATTAAGATATCTAATTTAAGACAAAAAATAGATAAATTTATGCTAACACTATGCAGTATATCACAATCATTTGAAAAAAACAAAAACATTAAGATAAAAAAAGATATACATTCATTATTAAAAAGGATGCACTGGGTATGGAACAAAAAAATAATATTTTCATTAAATTAGAATTGACGAAAAATCCTCAAGCAAAAACACTTACACTCACTGCCCACATTAACCCCCAAGCGCCAAATATCATGACCTTTGAAGATCATATCTCTTGGGTATTTACAGAAGAAGAACAGGATTTTCTCTATGATGCTATCACTCTTGTACGAAATAAACAACAAACAATATCATCATACCCAGAACAAAAAACAATACTTTCGCCTTGCACAGAACAAATAACTGATAAAGCAATTAATGATGTCATTGAAAAGCATTCCAACACACCACATTATTCCACAAACACCCAAGAGATAATTGATACAATTATTAAAGGGAAAAATAACATTTCATAAATCATTTCATTGGACATTATTGAACGGATTTTATTTCAAAGATATTACCTACAGTATCCTGAATAAAAACATACTTTTTTTCATTTTTAGTTCGGGTGTATGGTATCAAACCTATTTTCTTACAGCGATTGGTAAAATCTATCATATTTTTCACGCCTATACAAACATGCCGACATCCTTGATTCCGATTCCGTTTTTCGATTATAAATACCTCAAAAATACCAGATATCGATTGATATACATATACATCAACTGCTTTTTTTACCGAAAATATTTGTTCGACATACTCTTTTGTCAACGAAAACCTTTTCAATAGCGAGCACTCAAATACGTCTTCGTATAACTGTATCATATGTTCTTTTGTATCACATTCAAGAGCAACATGTTCCAGAGAAACCAACAGATCACCAATCCAGGAACGTATAAAAATGATCTATGATCAGATCAGTTTCAATTCGTTACCTACTTCTTCGTATGTGCGAAGAACCGTGTCCAAATCCTCTCGTGTTAATCCTGCATTCATCATATTGCGAATTCTTGCTTTATCTCTTGCTACCATCGGAAACACAATAGGTAATGCAAATATACCTCGCTCAATTAATTTATTACTTAAAGTCTTTGCAACTGATGATTCCCCGACAATGACTGGTGTAATGGGTGTAGTACTTTCACCAGTATCAAAACCAAGGCTTTTTAATTCCTTTTTGAAATATTTTGTATTTTCCCAAAGTCGATTTACATGCTCTGGTTCTGTTTCAAGCACCTCAATTGCGGCTAGTTGAGCTGCAGCCACCGATGGGGGATGTGAACCAGAAAGTAACCATGTTCGAGATTTATTATATGCGAAATTTACAAGATCCTGACTCCCTGCAATAAGGCCCCCAACAACTCCATATGCTTTGCTAAACGTACCCATTTCAACATCTATTTTTCCCTCTATGCCAAAATGAGCACCAATGCCACGACCATCGGATCCAATAACACCTTCTCCATGTGCATCATCAACATAGGTCATTGCACCATATTCCTGGCCAAGTTTCACAATTTGATCCATTGGTGCAATATCTCCATCCATACTAAACACACCATCTGAAATAATTAAAATCCTCTTGTATTTTTTATCACTTGTCTGAAGTACTTTTTCCAACTCTCCCATATCTCTATGTTTATATACCGCACGATCTGCTTTGGTAAGTCTTACTCCATCAATAATACTACCATGATTAAGCTCGTCACTAATGACAATATCATTAGCTCCAACAAGTTGAGGAATAAGCCCCGAATTTGCAGCAAACCCTGTCTGATAAATCAAACTTGACTCAGTATGTTTAAAACTAGCGAGTTTTTTTTCAACATCCAAATGAATTTGCATTGTTCCTGCAATTCCTCGAACAGAGCCTGAACCTGCACCAAATTTTTTTGCAGCTTCGCATGAAGCTTTAATCAATTTCGGATGATTACTTAAGTTTAGGTAATTATTCGAACAAAGCATGATAACTTCTTTTCCATCAACTATAGAGTGTGGCAATGATCCAGTTTGAAGAGATCGTAATTTCCAATCGAAATTATTTTTTACTAATTCTTGATATTCTTCTTTTAAAAAAGCTGTTGGATTTCGTTTCGTCATTTAAAAGCCCCCGATTTAATCTATACATTTTTTAATATCTTGCATATGCCAGCTCGGTGATACAAACAAGTATATTAAAAACTATTGGTTATTACTTTATATTCAAGATGATTGAATTCGAACAACACGAAACATATGATATCCAATAACAACCATCATCATTTCGTATTCGGCAAATAATTGATCAAGTTCTTTATCCCCGGTATCTACTCGTAATAATGGAGTAGTGGAAACCTTGGCAGGTGTTGAGACTACAACGATATTATCAAGACCTACTTTTCGAATGACTTGAGGACTAAATGGTTGATTCCCACGACCAAAAATAAACCCTTGTGCACCTATAGGGCTAATAACAATTTTAGCCTTATGATATATTTCTAATAATTCAATAATTTTTTTTTCATTGACATCATAATCTATAGTTTTTCCTTTAAACACCGCGTCAATACCAAGTACTGTATTTTCAAAACCTAATTTTCTAGCAATATGTTCAATAGTCCCACCAGCTCCAAAAAAGAACAATTCATTAGAATGTTGTTTCATGAAATCTGAAATATGTTCCGCAATTTCATCTTTAACTGTAATTTCGCTCATTTCAGAAAACATTTCTTTCCCAACCTGGATATATGTAGGTTCCACTAGACTTTGAGCTGTTGCATATAAACGAATGTTCCATACTCCTTTTCGATACAATGTTTCATCAAGATCGATGATTTCAGCATCGCCCTTTCGTAGTCGCCCATGAACAAATTCATGTAGCATTTTTGCACTTGCATCTGGATTGATACCAAACACTGCCGAATGCATTTTAACTCCTGAGGGAATGCCAAGAATTGGTACTTGCTTATCAACAATTTCAACAATATCTCGAGCTGTTCCATCTCCTCCACAAAAAAGAATAATATCTACATTTTTAATTAGAAATTGTTTACACGCATTTTTTGTATCAACAGCAGTTGAAGGAACATTTCGTGGAGTATAGATAATTGAAAAAGATGTTATCCCAACTTTTAATAACACATCTGCACCCATGTTTCCTGCACACGTAATCCATGATATCTTATCATCTGAATATGTGTTTAAAAAAGTCGATACAGTCTCAGCAGAACGATTATATGCGATTGGTAAAGCACCTCGATGAACTGCTTCATCAACAACACCATCAGTTCCTTTTAATCCAACACGACCACCCATTCCTGCAATCGGGTTCACAAGAAATCCAACTTGAATATCCATGGTTAATCCACAATCTCACTTTATCTTTACTATTTATTAAAGCTTAAAAGGAAAGAAGGTAGAAATAATTCTACCAATTGTATGCATTGGACAATGTAACGAAAGATACTATTATTTTTTCTTCAAATATGGAAGACCTGTTCGTTTATTTTCACCGACAATATAATTTGATGGTTTATCACAAGGTTTTCCACTTTTTGGTTTACGTTTGCTGAAGAAAAAAATCGGTTGTTTTCTTCCACCTTTCAATACGACGTCTCTAGTATAGAGCGTCCAACCTTTATATTCAAATGCCATACTTCCAGTCCACCTTTATAGAATGAAACACTTTTCTCACATTTAAGTGTTTTCTTATTTTAATCTCTAATACCCTCTGTATTAACAGAAAAAACTGCTTCTCCTTCAGGGAGATGAGGCGAATCAATTAAACGAGCGATTCGTTTGGGGCCTTTACTTTTTCGTAAATAAAGACGAAACGTTGCAGTATGCCCAACAATATGACCCCCAATAGGCCGAGTTGGATCACCAAAAAATGCATCAGGTTTTGATGATACTTGATTTGTTACACAGACAACACCATTATTTAGATCACTCCATCGTAGTAGATCATGCATATGTTTGTTTAATTTTTGCTGTCTATCTGCAAGCGCACCACGTCCAACATATTCTGCTCGAAAATGAGCAGTAAGTGAATCAACTATGAGAAGGCCTGGAGAAATTTCTTTAGATAATTCAATAACTTTTTCAACAAGAAGTATTTGGTGACTAGAATTATACGCTCTTGCAACATGAATTTTTTCTAGCACTTTTTCTGGATCTAAATCATACGCTTCAGCCATTTGAACAATACGCTCTGGTCTGAATGTGTTTTCAGTATCAATAAAAAATGCATCGCTATCCATACCACCTTGATCTTTGTGAAGCTGAACATTTACACAGAGTTGATGAGCGATTTGTGTTTTTGAAGAACCAAATTCACCAAATAATTCGGTAATAGCTTGCGTTTCAAACCCGCCACCCATAAGTTCATCAAAAATCTTTGAGCCAGTAGTGATTCTTCTTACATGAGCACGTTTTTCAAGAAGCATGGATCCTGTTTCAAAATTTCCAATATTGGCTAATTTTCGTGCTTGAAAAATAATTTTTGCTCCAGCTCCTTCTCCTATTTCTGCTGCCTCAGATAACTCTTTAGGTGATGCAACAGCTATACTCATAATATCAGTATATCCTGCATCTTTTAATTTTTCAGCTGTTGCTGGACCAACACCGAGTAAATCATCTATTTCATAAACTTCAACATCTTTCTCCATAAAAATACCTGTGAAAAACATAATATTTTATCCATTAATAAAGATACGGATACATAGTGAAAGTATTCATAAGCATTAAACTAAAACAGAAATCCAAAGTATTAGAAATCACATTCTTTGTTTTATAAGGTCTTGATAGAATGAAAATAAATCTCTATCTTGCTTATTCCATTGCATTGGTGATCGTGCAATATTATCGCCATGAGGTGATTTAGACCAAATGGATTGTTGCTGACTCATACCAATTTCGGTCCCGTAATAAATTATAGCAGGTTGATGAAGCGAAAACTGGATTTTAGCAGCTTCCTTTAGATGATCAACATTATTATTACAAGTAAATAAAAAACGATCCATATCATGATTATCGAGAAATACTGGAAGAACATAGGATGCGGGATACTTTTTATAATGTTCTGAAAGAAGTACATTCAAATGATTATGAGATAAAGAAGAATCACATATATGTTGTTTAATCAACTGTTGTACACGAAAATCAAGAACACCATCCATTATACCAACATATGATTTTAATAGTGTATCAGAAGAATTGCCTCGAAGCCAAATCCAATATTTTTTATCCATGTGAATTGAATTTAATTCATGTAACTTTATGCCTTGCATCCATGCTTCCCCAAGAAGTACAATATTTGAATATTCTTTTTTCAAGGATGAAACAAAATATTTCCAAAATGTATGGGAAGGCCCAATGATATGATCTAGTCGGAATCCATCAAATCCTAATGACAACCAATATAACGCGGCATCAATAATATGATATTTAACTTCATCATTTTCCAAATTTAATTTTGGTAAATCATAATTAGATAGAAAACATCGATAATTATTAGGCCAATGAGAAAAATAAAACCATGTATGATATTGGCTGTCTATATTTTTTTTTGCATCTAAAAAATATGGATGAAACTGAGAGCAATGGTTTGGCACAAAATCAGCGATTATCTTCATACCCTTTTTATGTATTTCAGAAATAAGATAAGTAAGATCTTCTATTTTTCCGAAATGAGCATCGACCTTGAAGAAATCTGTTACATGGTATCCATGGTATGCGCTTGTTTGATAAAAAGGTGAAATCCAAAGAGCTGTTATACCAAGTTTTTCTAAATACGAGAGTTTTTCTGTAATTCCCCTAAGTGTACCACCAATAAATACTGGTTCATTCTTATGATCTGTATTTGAAAAACCTGAAAAACGATCGATGAGAATGTGATATATCGTAGCATTATATATCCAGGAATTTTTAGACATAAGTTGTTATAAATAATTAAACAATTTTAAACATATTTAAAAAAATAAATTAAGTAAAGTGAGAGATATATGAAATGATTCATTCTTTTCCAGAAAATAATTCGGATACCTTGTCGACTTGATCTTTGTGTGCTAAAACCGTTATTTTATCGCCTATATAAAGCTCAACCTCTTCAGTTGGGATAATAAATCTGTTGTCTCGTTCGATTGCAACAATTAATGATTTTTTGGGTAAATTTATCTTTTTGATGGTTTTTCCAGATACTTTAGAATTTGGTGAAATTGGTATTCTAAATATCTCAGCAAATTGACCGACATTCATATAGTCTTCAACACTTGGGTGAGTAATGCTCTTATAGAGGTGTTGAGCCATAATGAGATTAGGGCTTTTTATCATTTTAACATTTTTTTCCATATACATTGGTTTGCTTTCTTCTTGGTTTACAACAGATATGAGACGCTTTACTCCTAAGTTTCTTGCAAGGGAGCATATCATCAGATTCACTGCATCATCCTTTGTGGTTGTTACAAGAGCATCAGTTTTTTTTATATCTGCTTCATCCAACGCATCTTCTTGTGTCGCATCTGCATTAATTGCTATTGCATCGTATTTTCGAGCAATATTTTCACAACGTTCTTGATTTATATCCAGTACAATAACATTATTTTTTCCATCAGCAGTAGCTAATTCAGTTAGTCGTTTTCCTATCCCGCCAGCTCCAACAATAACAATCCGCATTTTATTACCTTTAATTAATTGATTTTAATTACCGTGGTAAAATTATACGGGATATAAAGTTTTTTGGTAAATATAGTTACCATATTAAATGTTTAATGTATTTACTTAATCATATTTAATATTAAACTATATTGATAAATTGGTATAATATTTTTTGAATTTAAAATTATTCAAAAATGTAAATATTTAATAAACAAAGTAATTAAAGTATTGTTTAATAAATTTAAATGTTTTAAGTAATTAACTTAATTTTTTAATTATTAATTTAAATCGATTGTTTTTGGTTAATTTAATAATGAATTTTTAGTGAAAAATAAATATGTCATAATATTTAACATACTTAAAAATATTCTATCTAAATTGCTAGACATTTTCTAGCAAACATAATTAAGTGAACTATAAATAATTTTTGAAAAATCATTTTTTAGATAGATCAAAATTTTTTTAAAATACAAAAAAGTAACAAAATACTAAGTTTTGAGTGTTTATTTGTGTCTTCTTGATATATGTTTTTGTCAAGTTCGGTCTACCAAATTTGACGAATTGGTTTGGCAGACTTTTTTAACTAAAGTTATATATGATAAAATTAATTTTAGACTGTCGCAATGGAATTTTGAAAAACGTAAACGAAAATGAACGCATGATAATATCGAAATAATCTTGCTAGAAATTATCTAGCATTTATACAATTGTATTAAGAATTTTTATTTTCTTATTTTTCAATTTTCTACAAAATGTCTTTTATTGACTAAAAACCTATGAGTTTCATATAAAAACAATTTTTATACATATAAATGAAATATAAATTATTTTAATTTTTTATAATGATAAATTTATATATTTATATAATTTAAATTCTTGATTTTTTCTTATTAATTAAATTTTGAATATTCTGAAAATGTTCCTCATCTATTATTGCTGGAAAAACTTTTCTATGTTGAATATTTTCCCAATGAAACGTACCACAGTATAGAGGATTCTTCAATATATTTGCAATTGTCTGTCTTCCCCATATTCGATTCTGTTTTGTTGGTATCCTTTGATTATTTAGGATATAAGAAATTCTTGCCATACTTAATCCCTTTTGATAATGATTGAATATTTCTTTGACAATAAGCGATTCATCATCATTAATTACCAAGGTACCGTCAACATAATCATATCCATAAGGGATATTAAATCCAAGATGTCCACCATTAACACGTGCTTTTTGTTCCATACCAACATAGACTCGTTCCCCTATCTGTTCAGATTCCAATTGTGCAATACGCTGAATGATATCCATTACAAATCTACCCATGGCAGTCGAAGTATCAAGAGATTCAGTCATTGAGACAAATTCTTTCCCATGTTTCTTTAGGTCTTCCATCATAACCATAAAGTTCTTTGAATTACGATGAATTCTATCCATCTTGATGACTAAAAGGACATCCCAATTGTTAATCTCTTCAACGAGCCGGGAATAAGCTGGCCTTTTAATGTTTCTGCCCGAATAGCCATCATCGATATATTCACCAGCAATATTCCAATCCCGAGCTTTGCAATAGGATGTCAATTTATCAAGTTGGGCATCAAGAGAAAAACCTTCCTTTGCTTGATCTTCCGTTGAGACTCGTGTATAGAGCGCAGCTCTTACGTTTTTTTCATCCATCCCACTAACAAAAGACCAAATGAATTTATAAGAATATCGTTAAAATATAGAATCATGTTAAATAGTATCAAACTATAATTTATGATATATAATACATTAATTAAATATTCATTGTAGTTAAGTTTCTACCAAAAATATTAATGTGTATTAATTAATTCATTACAAAATAATTGAAAAAGATTGAAAGCATCGAAAATCACATAAAACACAACACTATTACTACTTTTGAAAGAATTGGAGTAATACAAAATGAATCAAAATAGGGAAATAAAGAATTTTCATAAAGGAGATATTTCAATAAATGAGATTCACGAATATCATACAAAAATCATTCAAAACCATCTCAATCCCCTGTCATTTAAAACAAATACAAATGAGTTGATTGAAACTTCTGCCTTGATAACACCTAACCAATTATATGAACAAAAATTAAAACAATGTGTAAAGGAAAGAGAAGAAAAGACAACAAGTTTGGATTAGTACGTAAACAAGATCTAAATAATTGAAATGTCATTCTTTTCTATCAAAATCTTGTTCTAAGGAATAAGGCAATCATCGAACATATGATTGGATGAACTTCATATTGCATATAGAAAATTTTTACTTTTTAATTGAAAAACCTGTATGAGTATGTTAGTTAACATTTATAAGAAAAAATTATTGTTGTTTTTTCAAAAGATTTGGAGAATCTATAGTAGGCTGTCTTCTTCTCATCATTTTGTGCTTTATTTATCTATTAAAAGAAATGATTAGTATATTCTATTTATTTTCACATGGTCAAATTTAAGAATCAAAGTATAATATGACATTAATATATAGGTTGAAATAATGCATAGAAGAATAGTAATTGTTATACTGATGCTCATAATATTGTCTCCTTCATTACTGTCTCAAAAAACTACCTATATTAAGAAATCAATTCAAGTGAATACTAATCAATCATCATTTAATCAAAATGAATGGTATTATTTGCCAGGTTTTTCCAACTATGCACCAATGGGATTACCTGATTTCGATCAAAGACAAGATGAAACATGGAGAACGTGGTTTAGTTGGTCGTTTTGCGGCCCAACAGCATTAGCAGATATCATTTGGTGGTTCGACTCAAAGCATGAGAATGTTGAAGGTCACCCAGGTGATGGAAGTGATCTTTATCCACTTGTTCAGAATTATAATCCACCAGGAAATCCATTACCTGGCCCAATGATTGATGACCATAATTTCAATAATGTGAATGATCTTGGAACATCTTGGACGCAGTATTCACAATCGGGTGAGCTTATTGAACGATTGGCAACTTATGTTGATATCTACTGGTTTAAGATACCATTTATCACTATTAGTGGGACAGATCGTTATCAGCTTGCTTGGGGAACAAAACAATGGATTAAGGATGCCGGACTAAAAGAAAGATACACAATTGAAAACATCTTAAGGCCAAGTTTTCAACTCATTTCAGAACGTTTACATAAAAATCAGGGAATAATCTTACGTTTAGGATATTATTTTCCGCCATCACCAGTAATACTCTTCCCCTTGATTTTTGTTCATTATGTTGCTGTTGCTGGGATACATCCAGATGGTTATATTGCAATCAGTGACCCGGAATGGGATATCGTAAACCCATGTACAGATCCAACACTTCATAACGATCCTCAATATGTGTCTCACGATACATATCAAGTGGATTTTTCATCACCTTGTCCCTCTTTATCATCCTGGTGGATTCCTTCTTTTGAACGTCATCGATGTGTTCTTGTGATAGCTGCAATCATCATCTCTGAACATGAAACGAAATAAAGTATTATCCTTAAGGAGATTCTGGCCAACAGTAAGTGAGAATATATTTAAGAATAAAGACACTTGAGCTTGACAAGATAAATTTTTTTTCTATATGCGCATGTTTTTTTATAAGTTAAAAATATAAAAACTAAATTTAAAAATTTAAGGTTGTTAGACTATTAATAAAACTATAGAACTAATTGTAACACATTTCATTTCAAATAGCAAAATGCAAACATCATGGATAAGAATAAATACTATTGCAGTATATTATCAGTTAAAATATGTTTTCTAGGGGAGAACATGAAACAATACGAATATCATATTTTCTGTCCACACTGTAGGAAAACATCTACTATAATTGAATCGGGCATTAAAGATAAATTATTTCCCGTTCGATGCCCATATTGTGATTATGTTTTCACAAGAATTGAGAGTTATAAAAAAATCTTTCCAATTTAGAATGTAATCTTAAAAATTATTAACAATAAATCTATTATTAGGTCTTACATTCATGTACTAAAATATATATGAACTATTAATAATGAAAATCCTTTTATTCTTCAAAATATATTAAATCTTAAGATAATACAATAGCATCATTTTTTTGGTTGGTATCTACAGATATTAATTATTCCTAAATAATTTTATTTAAATTTTTTTTAACTATTACATACGTTGAGATATTTGGAGTAATATTTTTTGTTTAGATCCTTTTTTATCAACAAGTAACCGTCCATCGTGTTTCCAATGTAGTGAAGGATGCGAAGAAAGTTTCTGCAATGTTGGATGAATACCTAGACTTTGGGCAGCTTTTGCAATTTGTTCAATGGTAGGTTTTTCAATGCAACAATTGAGCGGTAGTCTTCGACCAGCATTTCTTGAAAGAGATTTATCAAAATAGAGAGGATAAAGTGTGTATTTATCGTCTGATCTGTATCCCATGGATAATCCAACACAAAAAAATTATTTTTCCTTACCAAGTAAAATAGCATTAACTACTCCAGTTTGACCAGGACGTGATGTCACATGTGCATGTCCTAATGCTGTATTTAGAACGGCACCTTTTGTTATGATATTACGACGAATGTAATTTAGATTTGCAGGGTTATCAATTACTGATAGGATTTCAGTCTTTGTAGTCTTATGAGTTTTTGGGTCAACAACATAAGCAATATTAGTTGTTTTTACTGCATGTTTTGATATGTTTGCGCGTCCATAAATTGCTTTAATTGATGGTTTGCCAATTGTTGCTCCCTGACCTTCTCTAGCGATTTCAAAACGTCTTTTTCCACGAGAAAATCGAATGCGACGTCCAGTTTTACATCGATGTGAGCTACCTTGCCATAATGCCATATTTTTACCCGAATACAACAATAATATATAAATCATGTGGATGTTTTATTAAATCTGATATTAATTCCAATACATATTTTTTAAATAAATCTCAAAAATATAAAAATGATTTCTTATTCTTTAAACTATATAATTATTATATAGAATATAAAAATAGTTAATTTTTTCAAATCAAACTAATGTATATACTTAAGCATTAAAATAACTACTGATACCGACATTTTATAGTATTTATTAAAACAAAAAAAGAAAAGGGTGGGTATTTATTTACCACCAATGCCGCCCCATTTTGATATATACAAGATCCCTAAGACGGAAACGACAGTAATGATCAATGCCACAACGATAGCAACCCCTGCGTTTGCCCACGTCGTTGGCCCACCTTCTTGCCATAGGCCGGCAAGCTTCATCAAACCAACGATGATGTCTTTCCATATCAATGCGATGATAAAACCGAACGCTGCTGCGATTGCCGTTGCGATGCTTATCTTCACTTCTTTCAGACTCACCATACTAAATCACCGACGTTATATTGAACATAAGTGTTATATAGATATCGGTTTTTCAATCAGTATGCATTCAAATATTAATTAACTTATAAATGAAAATTTGAAAAAATTTATTGATATATTATGGTACTTTTTTAGAAATTATATATTTAAGTTATTAAAAAATAAGATTAAGTTTCACTATTATTTTGTTTGTTAATATACTTTTGTTTTTTCATAGATCATAGAAAGTCCACATCCTTTATATAGCAAATGTTTATTCTTCCTGACGATTGGTTATGAACGAACAGAAAACCGATGATAATGTCATATTTATTGGGGCAAAACCACCAATGAATTATGTTGTTGCTGTCCTTACAGAATTCAAGAAAAATCGTGAAGTGATAATAAAAGCTAGAGGAAGAACAATTGGAAAAGCTGTTGAAACAGCCGAAATAGTAAGAAAAAAATTTCTTACAAATGTCGAACTAATTGAAATAAAAATTGATACGGAACATATCATAGATAATAAGACTCAAAGACCCATTGATATCCCATCAATTGAAATATATCTTTCAATTCCTAGTGAATAAGACAAATTGATCATCAATTTTTATTAATCTCTTAGTTTTGTTGTCTATTTTTTGCTTTAAATTTATCAAATTTTTGAAAAGATTATGCTATATAGCGCCATACATTTTTCTATGAATTTCTATTAACTTATAAACAGTTATTCCTCTAAATATTAAACAAAAAAAAACTTTAAAGATCAAATAATTTTTTTGAGAAATATAATTGTTGGGGGGTTATGCTTTCATACCCCCTTTAAGACTCTATTATAATAATTATAGCGGCATCATTTTATTGTCCTGAAATTAGATATAGACTCTATTCGAAATCAATTAGATTTAGTTTTATTATAATTTCATTCAATAGACCTACATCCATTCAGCTTAAGGGAAAAAAATATTATTCTTCCCTGAATCTATGAGATGACTGTTTAGTATACTGCTAATATAAATAATGGTATTATCTCTTCTTTTTTGCCGCTGTTTTTTTTGTTGGTTTTTTTGCTACTGTCTTTTTTACTACCTTCTTCTTAGCCACCATTTTTTTATCTCCTCAATTGATATCCATAAATACACATCATATTAATATAAGATTCCATTTAATCAAAAATTTACATATTTATAGTATTTTATATAAAAATAATAACATTTAATATATAGATTCATTCATTTTTCCTTTATTGATAGACATTGAGAAAAAAGTAGTCAACTATGAGTTCATTCCAATGATGAATTGAGAAATGATCGATCGATTTATTAAATCTTAATGATATGAAACTCCAAAGTCTATTACAAAGAATTTCATTAAATTTTTTTTAATACTTTATTATTACATATTTTGTATAATATTTTATTTGCACAAGAAAAAATGGAGCAATAGATGAAAGGAAAAGTATAAGTGCCTAAATCATATTTCATGATAAGGTGTGATGAGGATGTATGAAATGGACGTGTATACTATTGGAATGAATGCTGGAAAAATTTGGAACATTCTTAATACTCAGGGTGCACTTACAAAACATCAACTTTTTACAAAGACACGCTTACTTGATGATGCATTTCATGCTGCAATAGGTTGGCTTAGTAGAGAAAATAAAATTCGAAGTGAGGGGGAGTTTTACTGTCTAGGACCGACAAACCTTACGGAACAAATTGGGACAAATGCTGGAATTGTTTTTAAGGTGCTTAATGAACTACCTTATTCCATCACATCAATTCATGAGCTTTCAACTTTATCAGAAAATGAGCTTCATCAAGCATTGGGGTGGCTTGCCCGAGAAGGCAAACTAAAAGAGTTCTTTGCACTTCCTGATATTCTTACCCTTGACAGTGATGAAGAAAAACATATCTTATTAGAAGTAGAAAGCAAACAACTCAAGGAAGAAATTTTAGATAGAAATCAAATAATTAATTGTCTTACAAATCAACTAGCAGATAAACAAACAGATTTTATCCACAAAATAGATGCTGTTGATAACCTTCATTCTCAACTTAATGAGAGAAATCTCCATATTCAATCAGCTAAAGATGAATTGCATATTGCTCATACTCAAATTCATCAACTGACTGAGGAAATAGAAAGGCTCTCCGAAGATCTTTTACATCGTAATCAAATCATTCAAGAGCTTACAAGACAAGTTACAGACCATCAAAATATGCTTATAGAACGAACTGATGCATTGGAACGGTTACAATGTAAAGTGGCATCCTTATCCCAATATCCATTAACTGCAACAACAGACATTCATAATACAATAAACCACATACAATCAATACAAAAGGAATTTTCTCAAGACTCAATTCAACAAATCAATGATTTCCCTTCTGAGACAAGATTATATAGTAAAACAACACCCTCCCTAGATTTACAAACACAAGAGACAATATCTCCTATGGAAAGTTCAGATATTATTGATAAGGTACATGACTGCATTGATACGGTAATCAATACAAAAAAACCAATCTCATTTTCTCCCAGTAAAAAGTAATCTCATACACATCGTATCGTTGTATTCTTTTTTACTATTTGTATCAACAAAATCGAAGGATTTAGCTAGAAAAGAATCTTTATATTCATGAATAGGTGATTTAGTTGGAATTTAATGAAGTAATAAAGGAAAGAAGAAGTATTCGATCATTTAAACCGATTTCTGTGGAAAATAGACTAATTATTGAAATATTAGAAAGTGCACGATTAGCTCCATCATGGATGAATAAACAATGTTGGCATTTCATTGTTGTTTCCGAAAAAGAATATATCTGGGAGATAGCAAAAACAAGTATTATTAACTGGTGGTTAATCCAAGCACCATGCATCATTATTGCTTGCGCTGATCCGCATATAAGTGGTGAAAATAATAAAATTCCATATTTTGCAATAGATACTGCAATAGCAATGGAGCACCTTATTCTTTCTGCAACAAATTGTGGATTGGGAACATGTTGGATTGGTAGTTTTAATGAAAAAAAAATCAAGGAACTCCTTGAGATTCCTCCACGTATTCGTATTATTGCTTTGACACCACTTGGTTATCCAAAAGAAAAAATCGGTATTTTTGAAAAATGCGAAAAAATATTCCTTCGAAGTGCACAACGTAAGAGTCTTAAGGAAATTGTTCACTGGGAAAAATGGTAATTCTTTTTCAATAAAAAGCTAAATGAACGCATTTATAAGAACTGGACATTTTCTTTCAATAACTGTGGATATGTCAAATAGAATATAAAAGGTAAGAATTTTTTATTTTCCTTTATTTTCTTGTTCTTTTTCGCATGCGATATTAATATATTAATATCTCTTATACAATAAATACTGCGTGACAATATTCTTTATGTTAGTACAATGCCAAATATGTAAAATATCACAAATCATATTATTGCTCTTATTTTTCAGTATCATCAGTACCTTTCCATCCAACAAAAAATAACACAAATCCGAAAATAATAAAAATCATTGGAATCAAGATACAAATAATATCAACATCTGCAAGTCCAAAATTCTCCGTATACTTTGAAAAAAATAAACGTATTGCTAAGCCGATTAATCCTATTATCATTAATAAAGTTCCTGTAATTAATAATCTGCTATTCATTTTAAAAGCCTCTTGTATTGAATAAATCTTTTAATTATTTAAATATGTTCTTTTTTCATTGATTTCATTTCAATTGTACTATAAGTAATACAATGATAAAACATTCTAATGAATATTTTTTTACAGAAGTTGTTCTTTGATAGGGTTCATCATATATATAGCCTCAATTTTAATAAAAAAACTAAAAAGTCTTGAAAGATATAAAGAAAAAAATCTAAAGTATATCATTGTTAATCATACATTAAATATTTCAAATAAGGTAAAGGGAGATCGATAAGATGAGAATTTTGAATATATTGTTAGGAATCTTTCTTTGGTTATGTATTCCTGCAGTGCTGATTACTTGAGCAGTTTTAGGAATAATATTTGTGTGTGTAGGTGAAGGTTTATTTATTGGGTTTGGATCGTTTGTTCTTCTGTTTTTTTAAAAATTATAATTGATTATTAAAGGGATAAAATCAAAATAATAAAATTGAAGATCATTTATAAGAAAGCCGACTTGCTTCTAATTGCAAATACTTATAATAATTATCTTTTTTGAGTTGATTTTTTATATCTATTATTACTTGGTGTGCAATATTGGACAATATCATTATTCTTACATTTTCATTTTCATCCATAAAATAGTTTATATAATCTGCAAAAGTTGAAACATTCAATTTTTGTTTATCCATTCATATCACCATCAGTATATCTTCTTGATACAATGATATAAAAAGACTCATTGGAAAAATATCAAAATGGAAAAAGAGTTGTAAAGTATATCGTTTATTATTCTTCCGAAGAGAAAAAAGTATTTTCTTTAGAGCTGAATTCTTATGCATTATTTTAGTATTGTCGTCAAAATATCAAATTATTTTACCCAACTTTCTATAACATAATCGTAGAAAGAAAATAGGTCCCTCCTTCTATGCTATCAATAGCATAGTTTTTCCCCAATGGGAAACAAATCGCCTGTCGGCATTTTATATTAATTCCTCCATGCGATTTATCCTACAAACTTAAGTGGTTGGGATTTCTCGCTGGGATTTTATTAATGTTGAGGAAACAATGTAATGTCAGGGATAAATTAAAGTTTGCAAATGAGAAAAAATATGGAGAAAATAAAGAAACATAAGATTTATGAAATATCCTATGATTTTAATCGTTTCTTCATAAAAGATTCCATTTTATTAAATGCTTCTTCAAGAGTATTCATGGGTGGTAATATTACAGCTCTAAAATGGTCTTTTCCGTATATAGAACAAAAACCAGACCCATGAACGACCAATACTTGTATTTCATGAAGCATATCTAAAACAAATTCTTTATCATTTTTCCAAATACCCTTTTTTAGTACATCAATGTGAGGGAATATATAGAAAGCTCCTTCAGGTTTTGTGGTGGTGATTCCAGGAATCTCGTTTAATCGTTTGTATGAAAAATCACGACGAGCCCGTAATTTCTTTACAACCTCTGCAATATGATCCTGTGGTCCTTTTAATGCAGCAATACATGCTCTTTGACAAATAGAGTTTGCACATAAACGAGAGCGAGCAATTCTAAAGAACGCATCCTCAACTTCAGAAAGTTCCCCATGATGATGAAATAAAACATAACCCATACGCCATCCTGGAATTAGATATACTTTTGAAAAACCATTGAATGTTATGACAGGAACATCTTTGGCAAGTTCCGCAGTTGCGACTTGCTTATCATTAAACGTTAAATCATCATAGATCTCATCAGAAACAATAGGGATATTATATTCACCTGCCAAATCAATGATTTCTTTTAGGACCTTTTGAGAATATAAAGCACCTGTTGGATTATTCGGATTTATAAGGACTATTGCTTTTGTTCTATTCGATATCTTTTTACGCATCTGAGCGACATCGGGCTGCCAACCTTTATCTTCTAAACATCGATAAGAAATTGGTAGTGCATCATTAACCCTAGTTAGTAATTGATACTGAGGATAGGTCGGACCCGGGATTAGTAGTTCATCATTTGGGTCTAAGGATGCTTCTAGGAGAATTTGAAGAGATTCTGTAACACCAGTTGTGACACAGATATCCTCAGGATTATAAAATAGATGATTTCTTTTTTTTTCCCGCTCGGCAATAGCTTCACGAAGTTCTGTATACCCTTCAGAGGGTGCATAACCATTATGTCCATCAAGTGAGGCTTGATATACCGCTTCTTTCATATGCTGAGGGGTATCAAAATCATATTTATTTGGATCTCCAATATTCAAATTCAAAATCTTAAAACCTTTTTTCTCTAACTGACGTGCTGGTAATACTACATCACGAATAGCATAGGATACACCCATCGAACGCTTTGAGGCTCGAATCATAAAAATCACTCCCCTGATACCAACTAGGGTGATAAATATTTAACTGGTTGCTAATGCAATTTTGTTATTCGACCTTATACTCATCTAGCGATGTAAGAGATCCGCTTGCTGCAAGCAACTCCTGAAAGACCATATGATACCTTTCAGGTTCTTCTTTGAGCAGTCGTTCAACAAATGGTCTTAAGAATTCACCCGATTCAATTTCAACTTTAGAAAACATCCATTTCTTATCCTCAGCTTTTCCAACAGTCTGTAAAAACGCATATGCCATAGCTTTTCCCTGAGGAGTATTAGGTCGTTGTTTTATAGTTGCAATCATTTTTTCAATTCCATCTGTTCTATAAAGACGCGCAAGTGTATCTGCAAATTGAGCAATGTCAGGTAATCCCTTATAAGATGGTAAATGCTGCAATATAAAGCGACGTTTACTTAATTGAAATGCTGTATTTATTATTATTGATGGCGTTTCATTAAGGGACAGAAGTTTTTCGATTGTAACTTCATCATTGAGAATTGATTGCAAAAAACTTTTGCCAAACTCTTTCCAAAAGATTTCTATTACACTATTTACCGTTGCATTTGTAACGACTACTGAACTTGATGACTGTTTTAAAAAAAACTGTAATGCGTGTCGTTCAAAATCATTTGGATACAACGCTTCAATAAATGCATCTGCTTGATTACCATATGAATTACCATTAAGAACATATTGAATTGTCTCAGAATTCTGTAATTTCTCCATTCTTTTTGACATGTTTTGTTTAATCATATCATAATCGGTAATCTTCCCAGAGTAAAAATCTTCCAACGATGTTGTTTCGTATTTGTATGGTTCTTTTCTATCCTTGATGACTTCTCCAAAGACTGCAACGTCAAAATCATCTCGAACATCTGGTTCAATTAGATATTTTGTTATTGAAAAAATGAGATTCCTTTTTTTGGAAGCACAATGTTCACAGATGCCAAATGTAATATTTGCAGATTTCCAAAATATTTGAAGATACGGAGTTTTCGAAGAATTTTTTTCTAAAAGCATTTCAGAAGTCACATGCGGACAAAGAACTGCGTTTTTTTGCAGAGAATAATCAAGAGTCAAACATATAAAAGAAATAAATTCTTTAGATGGTAGACTTTCGAGACCTGTTGAATTGAAACCATTGTTCCAAGAATAAATATGCAAACCATGTTTTAATGCGATATCTCTAATACCAAATAAACGAAAAAAAGGATCATCGTGATGCTGTGCAGCAATTAAATATTCTCGAGGTGCATTGCCTCGTTGTGCATACATTACAGAATCTGAGGAATACTCTGCAGCAGCTAGAAACGGAACTTTTTTTGAATGGAAAATTAATAAAGTCCCTGCAACTGCACCGGCAAGTGAACGTTTTTTTGCAAAACTTTCTAATTTCTTTTGGTTATCTTTAAATTTATTAATTTTAGACAATTGAGATGAAATTTTTCTGAATTTTTTCTTTGATACACTATCATGATATTCTGGTAACACTATGAGAGGATTATCATATATTCTGATAGATGCATCCACAATTTGTTTTTCCATTGATTTAGATGCAGTTCGTAGAATTGATTTAGATTTCCTCCCTTTGCTAGTAATCCCTAAGTTACGTTTTTTTTTTTCCATAATCAATACAACAATATGCTATAATATTCATAAGTCTATTGTCTGTAAAAAGTTTATAAATAAAGCTACAATGCTAAGATAGGTTTCATATGGATTTTCTTGAGTTAATAAAAAATAGACGAACAATACGAAGATTCAAACAAATAGAAATACCAGACAAAATACTTGTTGAGATGATCGATGCTGCAAGAAAAGCACCAAGTGCCGCTAATCTTCAACCCCTCGAATATATTATTATTACAGATGAAATGATACGTAATCAAATTTTTCCATTTATAAAATGGGCTGGATATATTGTTCCACATTGGTCACCATCAACTGAAGAGAGACCAATTGCATATATTGCCATTCTTGTAACAAATATAAATAATCAATTTTATCAGAGAGACGTCGGTCTTGCATCATCTCATATCATTTTTATAGCAGAAAACTATAGCATTGGATCATGTATACTATGTAATATAGATAAAAAACAAATTTCTTCCATATTAGCAATTCCTAATTATATTCTTCTGGATTCATTGATTGCTCTTGGATATAAAAATGAAATTAGTATAATGGAGGATAACAACTCAAAGATAGAATATTGGAGAGATGAAAAAAAAATACTACATGTTCCAAAGAAATCGCTACAAAGTATTGTTCATTTAAATAAATATACAACAGAGAAAAAAAATTTTTTTTCAATTTAAAGTCTTAAATAGGAAAACTCCATACAAGGAAATCTAATGACGTCTCTCATTTATCTTTATGATATAGTGCTTTCCATTTTCCTATGTTTATATCTTGTTATTATTTTCTGTTTAACAAAATATGCTTTTCATAATATGAAAAAAAAAGGGATAGAAAAGCAAAACGCATTGTATTACACGAGGAAACTTGTACATATTTTCGCTGGAGGGATTGTTACACTCTTCATCCCTTTATATCATTCAGCCTGGTATCCTCTTCTTGCTGGATTGCTTTTATCAAGTATCACATATTTTTCGCATAAAAAGGGAAATTCTTTGTACTGGTTTCAGACAAATAAAGACCTTAATGATGTGAATTTCTGTTTTATGTGGGGAATTTCTATTTTCATTCTTTGGCAGCTTCTACAAAATCCATATATTGCTATTCTTCCAGCAGCATTTATGGCGTTTGGCGATGGTATAACAGGACTAACTCGAAATGCGATATTTAAGAAACAATTCAAGCATCCCATTGGAAATTTCTTTATGTTAATTGCATGTATACTGCTTGGTTTTACGTATGGCGGATATGGAGGTATACCTCTTGGGGGAATAATCGCAGGAATATTAGCCTCGGTTATTGAACGATTTGAATTTGGACCCATCGACGATAATATACTAATTACACTCAGTTCTATGATATTTCTATATGCATATTTCCTTGCGGAAAATATTTTTAAATTTCCATTTTGAAAATAACTGGCAATATAAAGAGAACATATATCATGATTGAATTAAACTCAAATATTTACACCAAGAATTATTATTATCCATCAATCTTGATAAATGAAAAATTTATATTATACTTTATTTTTTGACATGAATCGGCTGATCTCTCTTAATCAATTTTTATTTGCGAAGGTTTCTTTGAAAAACAGATGTATCTTGATTTAAGGTGAATATTGATTGTTTTACATGTATTAATTTATTGTGGCGGCTGAGAATACCGATCGGTCTGAAACAACGTGGAAGATCCGCGGAAGAGAAACTGTTACAATAAAACTGCAATTATTTTAGGCTCATTAGTTTGTAAATATTGTAAACAAAAGGAGATTTTTTTCTTTACGATACAATTTTTCAAAAAAAATCCGGATTAGTTCCTTACACTTTTAGAAATATTGTACTTTTTATCTAATTCGTGATTAAAATGTAAATAAATTAGAAAAAAACCTTAAATATTACAATGCTCTATATTAATTGTAATAAGGGGACTATTCACAAAAAATATACAACTCAATACGGGTTCTTATTGATGTGAAATAAAATCTCTGTAAAAAGTGCAACAGCATACTGTATTAATTGATCGAAATGGTATAAGATTAAATAATGTTGTATGAGCTATTAATGATTGCAAAAGAATGGTGATTATGAGATAGTGATTATAAAAAAGGTTAATAGGAGAATAAATATGAGAAAATTAGTAGTAGTCTTTGCAATAGCATTATTGTTCATCCCAACAGTACTCGGTTTCTCGTCCAAATTCGATAGAAAAGATCATCAAGATATTGGAATTATGGTTTTAGAAGATTTTGATCCTCTAGAAGATATTTCAGTTACCGTGGAAATTAATAAAATTCGCTCTCTTGAGAAACTTGATCCACAGGTTCTGTCACTTAAAAAAATTGATTCTCTTGGAGATCCCGATTTCTACGTTAAAGTGTTCATCAATCATTTTGAATTTGAAAGCCCAATTTGGTATGACACAAAATATATATACGATCCTAAATGGTCTGCAACATTAAATGTTAATGATGATCAGGAATATGTTTACATAACAATCCAATTGTGGGATTGGAATAAGGATGGTGATATTCTCTGTGATATTAGCCCATTTAATTATGATTTGCCTGATACATATGAAGTAAATCTTCGATATAGTGTTAAAACTGGACATTGGAGTGGTGACGATTATTGTTCCGACGAACCTAGTGATTTAGACCTAAGTGGGTATGGTCGTTTGAATGGGTGTGATGATGGAAGTATCTATCAAACAGATCTTGATTGTGAACTATGGTTTGATATTTATCAAAACGATTTCGATAACGACGGGATTCCTTATTGGACTGAAACGGAGATATTTAAGACGGATCCGACAATTGACGATAGGGGAAGAGACGACGATAATGATGGTGTTCCAATTGAGTGGGAACATACATGGGGTCATTCTTTTAGTTGGAATAATGAACATGTTTGGTTTTATCATCCCTTTGTTTGGGAGGATCATGCCACTCTTGATCCTGACGAAGATGGATTAACAAATATTGAAGAATACTGTATGTCAGATTGGGGTTCAGATCCATTTCGTAAGGATGTTTTCGTTGAACTTGATGTAATGGAAAGTAGTACTGATGGTACAATATTTTGTTTTCCTATTGCATCTGAAGAATTACTATATACTGCGTTTAATAGACAGAATGTTGTGCTTCATCTGGATAGCGGATGTATGGGTGGTAGTGATATAATTCCATTTGATGAAGAATCAGAATATGATGAGTTACAAGAAATGTATGCAAACTATTTCCTTCACGGTGATAGTTATAATCCAAGGGTCGGTATTTTTCATTATGGGGTAATGGTATATAATGCTGAAGGTGCTGCTGGATTTATCTACCGTCCAGATGCTTTCCAAATATCGATAAAGGGAATGCTAGATAAAAAACAGCAATTTCCTTGGTTACAGAAAAATGTTATTTTTGCAAGTGCCTATATGCATGAACTTGGGCATACCTTTAATTTTAATCCAATTCCAGGCCATAATACAGATTGTTATTATCCCTGGCAGACTGGTTGGTGGCTAGTGGGATCGTATAAAAGTTGTATGAATTACCGTTATATGTATTATACCGTTGATTATTCAGATGGCTCTCATGGTAAAAATGATTTTGATGATTGGAATCGCATGGATATGACCTTTTTTCAACGTTACTGGTATTAATTTATTTTTGAAAATGAAAGTTTTATAGTTGTAGTTTATGCATAATAAAAGAGCCCTAACCAAAATAATCGGAGTACCGATTTCATATTTGAATCTCCTTTTATGAATTTTCGAATACTTGTAAAGAAATTTTGTTAGTATAATATTTCATCTTCACTTCTTAAATCGTTTTTCCATTGGCGGATAATATATGAGAATCCATGATAATTTTGGCAGTTTGATATAGGAAAGAACATCGAATTTATCCTTTAGCATTATATAATTATTTTTATTAATTTATATTACTTTTAATATTTTTTATACCTGGGTATTCTTTGTCCTAGAATTTTTTAATAATTCTGGAAGGTTTGTCAATAGTTATACCGCTTCAGTTACAACATAATATCCTTTCTGTTTCAGAAGTTCATTACATCGTTCTAAACAATTTTTAAAAACGCATAAATAAAGCGCTCCTTCCGACCAAATAATATTAAACATATCTTTATTAAAATCCATTTCAACATAGAATGGATTTTAAAATAATTCGTTTTTCATATCCTTTTTCGATTGCGTTTCTGATTAAATTATATCAAAATGTTTGGTAATTATAAAGAACAATAATTTTCCCTTTCGATAAATTCGTTAATTTAAAGGTTCGCATGCTGTGTTCGCATCCAATATCAAGAATAAGGGGTTCAGGAGACAAATTTTTCAGAAATGCAAAGGCTTTAAAGGTGGATTTGTTATATTCTGGAAAATTCTTTGAAATCCTGTAAACAATTTATAGAAATATTCAATATCTATTATTACATTGCTTTATCATAGTTGATATGAATATTAAGATATAGAACGAATAAGGTTAGTTTAAGAAATAGATCTCTAAATATACTTTTTCCAGATAATCCATTAGTGTGGTAAAAAGGAGATAATAAAAAAATTGAACTCTTCATTATTAAAGATGGTTAGAAATAGGGTAGAGTTAGATGATTGTCTGTAAAGGTTTAACAAGGACATTTGGATCGATTACCGCTATAAATGATTTAACAGTAGATATTCCTGATGGTTGCATCTTTGGTCTTCTTGGACCGAATGGATCCGGAAAAACAACAACAATGAGGATGTTGTCATGTCTTATCCGTCCAACATTGGGGAAAGCGTTTATTGACAATTATGAAATATCGAAAAAGCAGGATGCTCAGAAAATTCGTAGTATGATAGGTTTGTTACCTGAAAGTCCTGGATTGTACGAAACGCTAGGATCATACAAAAATCTGGATTATTATGCTCAATTGTTTGGTATACCAAAAATTCAAAGAGAAGAATCGATTAAAAAAACTTTAAAAGATTTAGATTTATGGGATAGACGTGATGATTCGGTCGGTGGTTTTTCAAAAGGCATGAAGCAGAAGATAGCGATTGCGCGTGCATTAGTTCATAACCCAAAATATATTTTTTTAGATGAACCAACTGCAAGCCTTGATCCTGCTGCATCAAAAATAGTCCGTGAGTACATCCTTGAATTGAAATCAAGGGGAAATACAATCCTTATTAATACTCATAATCTTGTGGAAGCGGAACGTATCTGTGACACAGTAGCGCTTGTAAAGAATAGGGTGATAAAGATCGGAAATCCAAAAGAGCTTGCACGAGGCTTATTTTCTCGAACAATACGTATTAGACTCGAGAAAATTCCATCAACTCTCCTCATGGCAATATCGTCTTTTGAATTTGTATTACAAGCTCAGATAAAAGAGAATCAATTGATTTTGAATGTAAAGAACCCATTAGAAGATAATCCACAAATACTCTCATGGTTGATAAAACAAGGTCTAAAAGTACAGTTTATTACTGAAGAAGAACATTCTCTTGAAGAAGTCTATCTAAAACTTATCGATGGGGGAGTCTGCTAATGCGGTGGAGAAATGCAATTGTTATAATGCGGAAAGATCTTGATGAGTTTAAAAAACAGAAACTTGTCATTGGATCGATTGTTGCAATGCCTATCGTTCTTGGGGTTATCTTACCAATTGTAATGTTTGTTCCTATTGTCAATATGGTACCTCTTGAAAAACAATGGGATGTGGAAGGGTTTCTTTCTACAGGTTTCTTACCGGATAATTTTCATGTACCGTTAACAAACCAGGTAATTGAAAATACATCATTTACGTCATCCATTATTAATAATACAAAGTTAAGTAACGTTCAATTAAATCAGTGCATAGTTTGTTCATGCATAACAGTAAATACCACCTTTGTAAACTCAACAATATATGGCAGTTCATTAAATGAATCATATCTTGAAAATGTCACTGTGATCCGATCAATAGGCGAAAAATTATCTGGAAAAAATATCCTTTCGGTTTCCTCAAACCTTGCATTCATAAAAACAAAATCATCTGATATTTATCTAGCGCTTCCGATGATGTTGAACATGGTATTGATGATTTTTATAATTGTCCCTGCAACTCTTCCAACAATTATTGCATCATATAGCATTGTAGGAGAAAAAAATAATAAAAATCTTGAGCCATTGCTTGCAACACCAACTACAGATGGTGAACTCCTTGCAGGAAAGATTTTTTCTGCATTTATTCCTTCGATGGCTTCCACATATTTTGCTTTTTTATTAGGAGTGCTTCTTCTTGATGTGATACTGATTCCGAAGATATCCTACCCATTCTTACCAAATCTTACCTGGATATTATCAATGTTATTGCTTGCTCCGATAGCTTGTTTGATGAGCGTTCTTTCGTGTGTCATTGTCTCTTCAAAAGTCAGTGATGTTCGAGCTGCGCAACAATTAGGTGGTTTTGTCGTTATGCCAGTAATCGTTTTGATGTTGGGAGTAGTCTCAGGATTTATTTTTCTATCACCTGTCATGATTATTCTTTTTGCTACCATCTATGGATGTCTTGATCTTGGTTTGTTCTATTTAGCAAAAGTAATCTTCAATAGGGAGTCTATTTTGACCAAATGGGTATGAGAAAAAATGGTAAACTAGAGGTTTTAACAAAATATTTTACAAGAGAAATGATAAAAAACTATTTTAATACATAAGTACTAATAATATCGATATAATGAGAAAGATAAATAAAATAATATTCATCATAGTATTACTAAGTACCTTCATTGCTTCGAGTGGTTCTGCTTTAATTCCATATGACAATCCAATTGTTTCTACCGAGGAAAGACCCCTAGAAACAAATAATATTTTTGATCTTCTCATAATTGCTCCAAAAGAATTTGAGAATGAATTGAAACCCCTAATCATCCATAAGAACTCAGTGGGAATCCAATCTATTTTAGTATCTACTGAAAAGATATATGACGAGATGTTTTGGTATGGTCGTGATGATGCAGAAAAAATTAAATATTTTATCAAAACGGCAATAGATGAATGGGACATTGAGTATGTTCTCCTCATTGGTGGAAGAAAAACCCAGGGAGTTGCAGAGTCATGGTGGCTTCCTATAAGGTATAGTAATTTACAACGAAAATATGGGGATTATCCTGAAAATAAATTCCTAACTGATTTATACTTTGCAGATATTTATGATGATGAAGGTCATTTTTCAAGTTGGGATACGGACAACGATGGAATTTTTGGCGAGTGGAAAGAAGACAGCAATGCCGAAGACATCCTTGATTTGTATCCTGATGTTTTCCTAGGAAGAATTCCCTGCCGAACAAAGAATGATGTACAAATTGCAGTTGAGAAGATTATCAGTTATGAACTTGGAGAGTTTTCCGACACATGGTTCAAAAAAATGATTGTTGTCGCAGGGGACACATATTCTAAGACAGACTATATCGATGGTGAAGTATATACTCAAATGGCTTTAGACTACATGCCTGGTTTCTCACCTATAAAACTATGGACTTCTGATGGTTCTCTTCAGAATTCATGGAATACGGTTCATGCTCTCAATCAAGGTTGTGGTTTTATCTTTTTTTCAGGTCACGGGAATCCTGCTTCCTGGGCAACTCATCCCCCTCATGATGATTCGATATGGATTGATGGAATGAAACTTCGATACATGCCTTTTCTTCTTAATAAAAAACAATTACCTGTGTGTATTACTGGAAGTGGTTGTTTTAATAGCATGTTTAACGTCAGTCTTTTCAATCACCCCTTTTCTTATTATCCAATTATGAAATGTTGGAGCGAGAAAATGCTATTAAATCCACATGGCGGGAGTATCGCAACCATAGGGTCGACAGCATTCAGTTATGAATCATCTGATATCAACAGTAACCGTGGGGGGATTGAATGGCTTGATATCCACTTCTTTGAACAATATGGAATAAAAAAGATAGATGTTCTTGGAGAAGTATGGAGCAATACCATCACTTCATTTTTAGATACATTCTATATCAATTGGTCTGATAGTAGTTCTGATGGTGATGCTATTATCGTAAAAAATGCACAGCAGTGGTTACTTATGGGGGATCCAAGTTTAAAAATTGGTGGTTATCTTTAAACTGAAGCTGCAAATAATATCATCTTAATCTTTGAACTGTTGGTATCATAAGATGACAACTCATACATTTAAATGTAAAAAATGTTTAAAACAAGAACAAAGAAATGATTTTGTTTATAATAGGATCTATGAAAGATATATTTATATAAATTTTTATCATTGACATTTTCCGGTTCCGCCTTCATCAATAAAGTCAATTTTTCTAGAAGAATACAAAAAATTATTAAAAATGATATTACTAGATTCATTTAATAAAATAGAGCATTAATAAATATTTTATGATTAATAAAGGTAAAATTTATATTCTTCATTTGAATTATAAAATCAGAGGCAATAATAATGAAATCAAAAATATTATCTGTAATATTGATAGGTTTTTTATCTCTAGGAACCTTTCAGGCATTTGCATCGAACGAAAATCCAAATATCATTACTGAGACGATTACATTATCACCACTACAAATTATGGAATCAGAATCTTATACTAAGGTTTCTTTTTCTGTTCCTACAAGTATACTTGAAGAAGAAGGTAAACCAATTCTTCCCCAGATAACAAAAAGCTATAGCTTACCATTTGGTACGATTATAACATCGGTTGATGTTGTTTATTCAGAGCAACAAGAAACAAGGCTTACAAATCCAATTCAACCTGGAAAATCATCCATTTCACTATTGGAAACAGATAGTCCTCTTGATTCCTATATGATTTCGTCTCTCTACGATGATCTCTTGATATACCCACAACAACAATTTGAGTTTTTCACATCAGTCGGAAGAAAAGATAACAATCCTCTACTATTTGTTACAGTCTTATGTTTCCCCGTACAATATATTCCCAAACAGAATATAATTTCTTATTGCATGGATATAGAGATCACTATCAAATACATCCCCCCACAAGAACCTATAACATATTCTGATGAATTTGATCTTGTTGTTATCACACCAAACGAATTTTCCTCAGCATTACAACCTCTTATTACTCATAAAAATGAAATGGGTATCAAATCATTTTTGAAAACAACGGAAGAAATCTATAGCGAATATTCAGGGGTAGATAAACCAGAACAGATAAAATATTTCATTAAAGAAGCGTTGGATTCTTCTGGCATTGATTTTGTATTACTTGTTGGTGGAATAGACTCTAAGATATATGCGACATCACGAGATGATGAAAATCAAGGTACAAAAGATTGGCACCTCCCAGTTCGTTATGCAAATATTAAGACATCTACCGACCCGGGCTACATCTCTGATTTATATTATGCGGATATTTATGATGCAAAGGGAAATTTCTCTAGTTGGGATACGAATAAAGATGGCTTATTTGCGAGCTATAAACCATCAAATAGAGACATGATTGATTTGGTGCCAGAAGTAGCTGTCGGTCGACTTGCTTGTTGCAATGTCGATGAAGTGCAAACGGTTGTCAACAAAATAATCAATTATGAGACAACAGCCTATGGCTCTGCATGGGAAAAGAATTTTGTCCTAGTGGGTGGGGATACATTTGAGGATACTAGCATCATTGCGGAAGGAGAAATTGAAACGCAGAAATCCTATGATTATGTAGCTGCAAAGGGATATAAAGCCATAAAAATCTTTGCTTCGAACAGAGAATCAGGTGGCATGATTCCAGAACCAGAAGATATTGTTTTGGCTATTTCTGAAGGAGCAGGATTTGTACATTTTGCCGGTCATGGCAGCCCTGAAATATGGAACACGCATTGGGTTGGAGGTCCTTTTGAACGTAGCGAACGTGCGGAAGGTCTGCATTGGTATAATATGATAAAAATGACCAACGAAAATAAACAACCAATTGTAGTGATTGGTGGATGTCATAATAGTCAGTTCAATGTGACAATGACCTCATGTCTAAATTATTATATAAATAAAATATACGAGATTACAGGTATTGAAGCATTTAAATGCTATGAAGGAAATGTTGTAGAACCTCTACCAGAATGTTTTAGTTGGTTCTTTGTTAGTCAGGAAAATGGTGGAGCTATCGCAAGTCTTGGTAATACTGGAACAGGGTATGGTGCAACAGGAAATTCGGGTGACCAGGATGGAGACGGGATTGATGATCCTGATTGTGTTGAGGTAGCTGGCGGATATCTTGAAACGTTGTTTTTTAAATCCATAGGTGTAAAAAATGTATCCTATGTTGGGAATGCTTGGCAGGATGCTATAACTAACTTCCTTTTGGTTTACCCGGGTATGAAAGATCAACAGGATGCACAAACAGTTGAACAATGGGTCCTTCTTGGAGATCCAAGTTTACGAATTGGTGGTTATCAATAAACCACTTTTCGTTTTCCTCAAGAAAATGGTTTAATGTGATTAAAGTTCCTATTTTTTATTAAGAAAAGAGTTTATAATCCCTAATTATCTATGTTTTTTTCACTATAATAGTTTAAAACTAAAGTAAGGTTTGTCTATGAATATTAAACTATATGCATTAGGCGGTTATGAAGAAGTTGGCCGAAATATGACCTGTCTTGAAATTGGTGATGAAGCCGTAATTCTTGATATGGGCGTATATATGGACCGCTATGTCACCCTTCAAGATCAAATACACAAGTGTTCAACAAGAACACTAATTACAGAAGATGTTATTCCAGATGATACACCAATTCATCATCTTCAAAAAAAAGTAAAGGGTATTGTACTTGGTCATGCCCATCTTGATCATATAGGAGCAGTTTTTTGGCTTTCATCCCACTATGATTGTCCAATTTTCATTACACCATATACAAACAAGATATTACAGCAAAAAGAACATAATGATCAATTGCAACTTAAGAATAAACATATCTGTATTACTCCAAATTCTTCATACAAACTCTCTAATAAAATTGAAATTGAATTTATTCTTGCTACTCATTCAATCATCCAATCTTCAATGATAAACATTATTACGCCTAAAGGAAATGTGTTATATTCACTAGATTATAAATTCGACAATCATCCCGTGATCGGTCAGACAACGAATAAACAACGATTGAGGGAACTTGGAAAGGAACAGACCCTTGCACTTATCGTCGATTCCACAAATGCCGATAAAGAACGGAAGACTTATTCTGAATCGGTCTGCCAAGAGATGCTTAAGGATGTTATATTAGGGATGGAGACCGAGCATCATGGTGTTTTTGTTTCAACATTTTCTTCGCATATTGCTCGCTTGAAAATAATTTCTGATGTTTCAAGAGAATTAGGAAGAGATGTTGTTTTTTTGGGCAGATCGCTTCATGAATACATTAACGCGGCTGAACAATTGGATTTTGTAAACTTTTCTAAAGACACTGAGAGTATACCCAATGTATATAGTGCAAAAAAGCGATTGATAGATATTAACAAAAACAAAGAAAAATATTTAGTTATAGCTACAGGTAGCCAGGGAGAACCAAATGCAACGCTTTCAAAAATGGTAAACGAAGACATACCATTGCAAATTCAACCTGATGACTTTATCATCTTTGCTTGTGGTGTTATCCCTACTCCAACAATTGAGGCGAATCGAAGAGTGTTAGAGCATAAGATCCATCATGCAAAAGGACGGATTTTTAAAGACCTCCATGTTTCAGGACATGCAGCTCGCGAAGACATTAGAGACCTTATAAAAATTATCTCTCCAGAAAATATAATTCCTGCGCATGGTGATATGAAAAAACTCGCATCAGTTGCAACCCTCTCCAGTGATATGGGATATGCTCTTGGTAAAAATGTCCACCTACTACAGAACGGTCAAAATGTAACATTATAGTACTGTGTTATTAAAAGAGAATCTTCGCGGGAAATCATTATCATAATTGATTTCTCACTTTGTTTTTATAAATTATACTAATTGTATCATTTTGGTTGATTGTCAATCTCTTTGTTTCATTGTGTTGATTTCTTGAGCTGGTATTCCTGCATATTTTTTCCCATTTTTGAGAATTTGGTTTTTAAGAACAAGACTTTTTGCACCCAATATAACATTATCTTCAATAATTGCTCCAGGCATTATAAAAGAATCTCCACCGATAAGACAATTTTTTCCAATCTTTACCTTCTTAACAACCAGTCGACCTTCTCCAATATGACCTAATATCATTGAACGGGCTCCTATTGTTGTATTATCACCGATTTCTGTAACATATGGGTCAAATATCCATTCGTCTGCAGAAAGTACTACATTTTTTCCTATTTTACATCCTATCATTTTAAGAAATAACGATTTTATTGGAGGCATATTAAGAAATCCTATTACTTTATATGTTGGGAAATACAGAGCATAACTTAATACGAATTTAAATGACGTTTTATTGTGGATCGTTGTTTCATATTCGCCCTCATCGTATCTAACTCGCAATAATCGGATAAAAATTGCTGAGGAAATCATCATTGAGAATACTAAGAGTAGATATGTACAAGCTATAGATATGGAAAAGATAAAGATATGAATAAAATAACTGAAATTAAGTATTTGTATTATTTGATATAGAAATAATATTGGTATGAAAAACGCAATACCATAACATAGCATAGTTACAATGATCAATAAAAGAAGTCTGTATATGCTTATTAGCGAAAAATCAATTTTTTTCCTAGATCTATCATATTTCATAATATAATATAGTCTTTACGTTATTTGTACTTATACCTCTATAAAAATATTACAAACCATATTTGTTCAAATTCATGAAATAAATGAATTCCTAGGAAAAAGTTATACATTAGTGGAAATATGCCTTTATATATTAACGAGAAGTCACTTGTAATCATTTTTCTTTGAAATGAATGAGAGATTTTATTAATAAGTAATTAATTATTTATTTAAGAGTGATAAAATAATGTTTATTCCAGATATTCCAAATAGACCTTGGGACGATGATGAGGAAGACGATGAATATTGATTGAATCTAAAGCATATTAGGCAGACATTATATTTATAAATCTCCCTTCCGTGCTATGAATAACATAGTTTTCCCCCATTGGGGGAACAAAACGCTTGTCTGTCTTTTATGTACATTTTCCATGAGATTCATTCCATAAACTAAAGTGTTGGGATTTCTCGCTTGGATTTAATTAATATTTTTTCTTCTTTTTTTATAATCTTCAATTGCTGCTTTCAATGCATCGGCAGCTAAATTGGAACAATGCATCTTTTGAGGTGGAAGTCCCTCCAGTTCATCAGCAACATCATTGCGGGTAATTTTTAAAGCATCCTCAACGTTTATCCCTTTCGCCATCTCAGTTACCATACTACTTGTAGCAATTGCAGAACCGCATCCAAAGGTTCTAAATTTTATATCTGTGATGACATTATCCTTGACTTTTATAAACATCTCCATAAGGTCACCGCAAACGGGATTACCTACTTTCCCATATCCATCAGGATCTATTATCTCACCAACATTCCTTGGATTCAAAAAATGATTCATTACTTTTTTACTATATCCAATATTTGCCATACAATTCACCTATTTTTTCCTAAAGGAGACATCTCTCTTAATCTATTTACGGTTTCAGTGACTGCATCAACGATTATTGGAACCTGATCTTTATTGTTTGAATGACCTAGTGTTAACACCATAGAGCCATGAGCTTCCTCATGTTTTAAGCCTATTGCAAGCAACACATGTGATGGTTCCAAGGTTTTCGATGAACAAGAAGAGCCTGTTGCAATCTGAATATTATACATGTCCATATTTAGAAGAATGCTTTCACCTTCAATATAGCTGAAACGGAAACTTGCATGATGTGGCAATCTTTGTGTTGGATGGCCTGTTAAATATGAATCATCTATTCTTGATATCTCTTTGATAAGCAAATCTCTTAATTGTTTCAATCGTTTGCTTTCAGTTTTCATCTCGTTTGAGGCAATTCTGGCGGCTTCTCCCATCCCTGCAATAGAAAATATATTTTCCGTACCTGAACGCAGTCCTTTCTCTTGTCCCCCGCCAGGAAGGATTGTTTGAATTTTGATTCCCGGTTTAACATATAATGCGGCCGCACCCATCGGACCATACAGGCTATTTGAAGATAGGGTGAGTAAATCAATATCATCTTGTTGAACATCTATCGGTATTAACCCTTCTGCCGCTGTTGCATCTACATGGAGATAATTGCCAGCCTCATGAACGATTTCACCGATTTCTTTAATAGGCTCAATAGTACCGATTTCATTATTTGCATACATTATTGAAGTAATGATTGTCTTTTTAGTGACCAGTCTCTGAAGTTTCTTGATGTCAACAATCCCCTTTGAATCAACAGATACTGTTTGAAATATAAAACCATTTTTTTGTAGGTTTTTCATCGGATTAAGGACAGAAATATGTTCTATTGCGCTTGCTAGAACTTCATTTCCAATATTTTTATTGCGAAGGGTTACTCCTTGAATAGCAAGATTATTTGATTCTGTTGCACTACCAGTAAAAATTATAGTATTCTCATTTTCAGCATTGATGAAGTCTGCAATTTTCGCTCTTGCATCTTCAATCGCTTTTCTTGACTCTAGACCCATAGAATATAATGATGAAGGATTGCCATATTTTTCTGTAAGATATTGTTGTGCGAATGTAAGAACATCTGAATCAACAGGTCGTGCTGATGCATAATCCAAATATATTTGTTTCATTTTATCACTAAAACCACATGGTTGCTTTTGCATCCAATGCTAAATCATTTAAAGTTGTTGCTCCAACGATTTTGACCCCCGGAATAAACTCCACATGGTCCCAGCCTAACATTTGTTTTGAAGCTTCACACACATATATATCAATACCCATACTAATGGTTTTTTTGATAATTTCTGCTAGACTTGGGAAGTTCCCAAGTTTTATCTTTTCGGCTTCACCGATTTTTAAAATTTTTAATCCAAATCCCAAGTAATATACTATTGGTTTGATATTCATCATAAGGGCATTCTGGGCTAATATCAACGGTGAGTATTGCCTTTCAGGTTGATCACCAGTCTGAACATATAAAATGATATCTTGTTCCTTCATAATTTCACCTTATTTTTATGCATTTTTCCTAATATAGAACGTCAAATTTGTTGAATCCTTTTCAAATTTCAATAATTCGTGTCCTGTTCGTTTTGCCCAACGTTTTATATCTTCCTCTGCGGCAGGATCATCAGCGATGATTTTCAAGACTTGCCCACTATTCATCTCATCTATTTTTTCTTTTGTCATGGAAATTGGCATCGGGCAAAACAATCCAATACAATCCAGTTCGACATCATACTTTGGTACATTTTGCATTTTTATTACCTCTTCTCTAAAGATTAAATTTTTTCAAATGTTTTTTATGAATTGTTTGCTATTGATTTAATAAAATATTGCAGAATTAATAGGTATCCTTTCTTAATATCTAAGATTTTTGTTTAGATTAGATGATATATACGACAAGCTTCAGTATTTAAAACGTACTATTTCTTAAAATGGAAAACTACCTATAAACCCTCAAATTTCATGATATTCAAAACTTAATGGTAGGATCCCCCTTCCATGCTATCAATAGCATGGTTTTCCCTCAATAAGAAGCAAAACACTTGACGGCGTTTTATATCAATTCCACCATGCGATTCATCCCTCAAACTAAAGTTTGGGGGTTTCTCGCTTAAAAGGTGTTAAGAATATTCCACAAAGAATAATACAATACAATCTTCTATTCGTATTCTTACAATGGAGTACAAAGTCAACAATTTGTTAATCTTCGGTTTTATTTAAATTTATGGAGAAAATAATCATGATAAAGAATATAACAACAAATTAGTTTTACATATTATCAGATTTGATTAAAAAAATGGGTAAATAATTATTAATAATTGAAGTTATGTGATATTATGGAAATTATTTCAAATGTCCATTCAGTAGATAAGATTATTTCACATTGCTATCTACTTGTTGACAAGGAGATAACTCTAATTGATACGGGTTTTCCCATTTATCTAAACAAGATTCTAAGATACATTACTGATGTATTGCATCGTAAACCTAGTGAGCTAAAAAGAATAATACTAACTCATGGCGATATTGACCACAGTGGAAATGCATTTCATCTAAAAAAAATAACGGGTGCTTCAATTGCTATTCACGAGAAGGATGCAGATGTGATTGCTGGAAAGACAGCAAGAATTTTTCCCACAAGTAGAATAGGTTTTTTGCTCAAATTTTTCAATAAAAGATTGACAACTCCCTTTGATGTGGATTGTAGGCTGAGTGAAGGAGATACAATTTCGGGTCTTACAGTACTTCATATACCTGGGCATTCTCCTGGGAGTATAGCACTGCACGATATCAATCGAAAAATCTTGTTTACCGGTGACACATTATCCTATCATGATGGATGTATTAAAGGTCCATCAAAACGATATTCAATGGATTTGCAACAAGCATTTAAGTCCATTCAGAAATATTCAACACTCGATTTTAATATTATGCTTGCAGGTCATGGAGAACCTTTACTAGTAGACGCATCTATAAAAGTAAAACAGTTTCTAAAAAAATAATTTTTTTATTGTAGAGGTATCTTCATCTGTGAGTCTTCCATGTTGTTTCAGATCACTCAGTATTCTTAACAGCAATTACAAAATGAAATGGAAAATAAAAAAGAAAGGATGTATACATAAAAAAACAAAAATTAGAAGAATTGACAAGGTATAGGTTAAAAAGAGGCCTATTTCGAGACAATCTATTGGTCTTTTACGAAATATAAATTATAATAAATGTGATAGAATATTTGACTAAAATCGGTACATTTGGTTGAAAATACGAGGTTGAAGATGGATAAGATTCTTATAGACATTCGTAATGAATTGAAGCAGAATATAGATGAGCACACTAAGAAATCGATTCAACACTTTTTTAAGGAAAAAGTAAAATTCTATGGCATTAAAACAGCTGTTGTTACAAGAATTTCTAAAACGTACTTTGAGCAGATGAAACTTACGAGTAAAGAAGAGATATTCAAAATATGTGACAAGTTATTCTCTACAGAGATTATAGAAGAATCATTTATAGCCTGCAATTGGTCGTATTATATTCGGGAACAGTTTGAAGAAAAAGACTTCACCCTATTTGAAAATTGGCTTAATACGTATATACATAATTGGGCTTCATGCGATACTTTGTGCAATCATACCATTGGAGCATTTCTAGAGATATACCCAGAATATGTCGAGAAAATTAAAGAATGGACAAAATCCAGTAATCGCTGGCTTAGGAGAGCATCAGCAGTATCTCTGATCATTCCAGGAAAGAAAGGTAAATTTCTAAGGGAGTCTTTAGATATTGCAGATGCCCTCATCAAGGATTCTGATGATCTTGTTCAAAAAGGATTTGGTTGGCTACTCAAAGAAGAAAGTAGAATCCATCAAAAAGAGATTTTTTATTATGTCCTTAAAAATAAAGATATAATGCCGAGGACTGCATTAAGATATGCTATTGAAAAAATGCCTAATGAATTCAGGGCAAAAGTATTAAAGAAATAAAATGGATAAAAATGTGAATGAATATATAGAAAAGCAAAAATCACCGCAAAAAGAAATTCTAGAAAAAGTTAGAGAAATCTTTCTAAACACTATTCCACGCTGTGAAAAAAGATAGCTTAGGGGGGGTCGTAACGTTTGCCGGAGGGAAATTCTATATTGCTGCAATAAAAAACCGTGTACATGTTGGTTTTGCTGTCAATGGATTAAACAATGAAGAAGTAGAGCTGTTTGAGGGAAACGGTAAAACAAGGAGGTATGTACAAATTCATGTATTGGAAAATATCGATGAGAAACAACTTGTAAATTTGATAAAATTCGTTGATAAGAAATACACTTGCAAACCATGCTAGATTTTCTTATTGTAGCGGCTGGGAATACTGCGTGGTCTGAAACAACGTTGAAGACCC